>ENA-ORXD01000128-ORXD01000128.1-sediment-metagenome-genome-assembly--contig:-NODE-128-length-129818-cov-7.914530_pt1 | contig 129818 bp, 96 predicted proteins | sample MGYA00237862_ERZ511471 | MGnify/ENA metagenome assembly ERZ511471
TTTCAACATTAACATCGACCAGATGAAGGACTCTTTTTATGTCCCATAAATTTGTGCGAAAAATATCATACGTTATCGAAAAGTGAGCGGAAAAAAGCTTGGCAATCGTATTTAAAAATGGGTCGCCAGGGGGTAAAACGCGTCAGTTTAATCGCCGGCATACTTTTATTAATTATCTATCTCGTCATTAAAGATATACCTGTTCCGCCCAACCTTCATTCATGGGAGATATTTTTCCTGCTATTATGGTTATTCAGTATCGGATGGAGCGCCTTTATGTTTTTTGTGGGTCCCATAATCAACGCTATTTTTAAGCCGAAATATCAGATCTGGGAAAAGGGCATCCACTGCACCAGTGGAACTGACAGTCAATGGTACCCGTGGGATAGAATTGAAAGCTACTGGATTAAAAATAATGAAGATACAGGTGAGCCGGTGGTATTGAATAACCGGTTTGTATGTGCTTCCAGCTTGCTTGTCGGCCATGTTGGTGACCAACTACCTTGAAATCCCGGCCGGATTTTGGTATTATTGAATGATGTTTTCAAACAAAAACCTCACTCCATCAGTCTGTCCCCAAACAGACAAAACAATTAAATCCCCAAACAATTTTCGCTGGTTAAGATGGGTATTTGCGATTACGGGATTATTAGCCCTGCTGTGGTTTTTAATACGTGTAATCCCCAAGCCATCGCGAGCCGGCTACCCGTGTCAGCAGGCAGCATTTCCTTTGGCATCAGCTTTTGTGATCTGGCTACTAAGCCTGGTCGGTTCAGTCGCAGCTTCCCGTAAGGCAAAACGCCTGCGTATGCAGGGACGCTATATTCTGTCAGCAACCTTTATCGCAGTCAGTATCGCTTTTATCTGGGCGGCTATGAACAGCACCGACCAAAAAGTAACGTATGCTCATGAGCCAATCGTTCCCAATAGTCCGTTAGGTCTAGCAAAAGGAATTTTCCCGGGACGAGTCGCATGGATTCATGACCCCAACGCCACGAGCTGGCAAGGTTCGGACGGCGACACGACAGGCCCGTTCTGGCATGAGAACGTCTGCACGGACCAGATGGTCGTTAATGAAATGCTCTCGAAAGCACTTCGGGCTTTGACCGGCAGAAGCAACGACGCTGAGGCGTGGGACGCCATATTTAAGAACTTCAACCACCAGACAGGCAGCGGTTATGTTGGTTACACACCTGGTGAAAAAATCGCGATAAAAGTGAATTTCGTATTGATGTATTCCAATCCCTCTGATGGGGAGAAACCTGCCAGCCCATGGATTTTCCTTCTCGACCAAATAGATAACTCGCCTCAGCTCGCGATAGCTCTTCTCAAACAGCTAATCGACATCGCAGGCGTTAGCCCCGGTGATATAAGCATAGGCGATCCTTTGATGATTATGCCCAATCACTGGTACAATATGGTTCAGGCAGAATGTCCCGGCGTGGTCTATTTATCAAAAAGTGGTTACCCAGTCACCGGCAGAACACAGGTTTCATTCGACTACCACGCTCCCTTCTACTGGAGCGATCCGATTACTTCTCGCGTGGGAGGCAAGACTCAGGACTATATCCCGACACATTTTGCTCAATCAAATTACTTTATCAACTTCCCGGTTCTTAAAAGCCATAACGACGGCGGCATAACCCTCTCCGGCAAAAACCATTTCGGCTCTTTGATGAGAGTTCCCAGCGCCTCCGGTTATTATAATATGCACTATACAAGGGCAACCGAGACACCTGGAATGGGACATTACCGGGCGATTGTTGACTTGTTGGGGCATCCAAAACTCGGAGGCAAAACCATGCTGACCCTGATTGACAGCCTCTACGCGGGTCGAAGCTGGGATTCTCACCCAATAAGATGGGACATGGCTCCATTCAACGGCGACTGGCCGAGCAGCATTTTCCTGTCGCAGGACCCCGTTGCAGCCGATTCGGTGGCCTTCGATTTTATGGACAATGAATGGGATGCCAGTCCATCTGACATTAACGGATACCCCCAGAAGTCCGGCGCCGACGATTATTTGCACGAAGCGGCATTGATACCCAACCCGCCGTCGGGTGCAAACTATGACCCCAATCACGATGGCGGCCTTACAAAAAGTCTGGGCGTACACGAGCACTGGAACAACGCAACCGACAAACAGTATGGCCGGAACCTCGACCTGGTTAATGGAACAGGCATCGAACTGGTAACCGAACCGAGCGTAGTCGGAGATTATTATAGAGATGGGCTTGTAGACTTTAAAGATTTTGCCGTTTTCGCTGCTGCGTGGAGAAGTGAGCCCGGTGATGATAATTGGAACGCCGCATGTGACATATCGACGCCCATCGACGGTATAATAGACGAACTCGACCTGGCAGTATTCTGTGACAACTGGCTAAACGTCCTTGTCACCTGCCTGGATCAGCCTTGAGTGATGCCAAAGGCGTATTTCCTCATCAATAGTTTATTGCTGATGTTATTAGGGCCGGGCACACTCGGCTGCGTGATACTATTTGGTCCGAAATTTTATAAAAACCCGCTATGGTGGTTCTAGCGGGGGTATTTAATATGGTGGGATTAGCACTGTTTTGGTTGATCCTGGTACTGTGGGAATTGCATCGCCTGGCGGAAGATATCGCTTGCATAAATCTGGGAAACCATTTTAATTGTTTGATCAGGGAAAGTCTTATTTGATATCTTTCAAGTATAAGGAGGTCAGACCAATGTCTATGATGAAAAAAATGGCCAGGATGGTGGTAGTATCGGCATGTTTTTCAGTCTTGGTTGGCTGCACAAAGCCTTACTACCATTTGAATCCGGCGGCGCGGAATCAGTTCACCACGACCATGGTGGTGTTAGGTATAAGCCAGTCGGAAATCAATACGAATATCAATGAGTCCCAGGCAACCGAGACCCTGGGAGGCGGATTGCTTCCCGCCCTGATTGACGGTCTGGTAGATAACGCCAGCACCAAAAAGGCGGAAGGAACCGTTCAGCCGGTCCGAGACGCACTGGTCAATTATGATTTCCCCGCGGTATTATCGTACTCGCTTACCTCTGAGCTGCTCCGGCTGGGCTGGCTGCACCCCCAGCCGGTAATCGTTGACCGGGAGGTCGCCAAGAACTGGCAGAAAACTTTCCTCGAGGGATCAACAGCCGGCGCTGTTCTATTTGTTACCGGCGATTATGCTTTCACCCCGAATTTTGAGAAGATTATCCTGAACAGCAAGGTGGTCATGTATCCGCACAGCGAAAATCTTTTCGCCTATTGTGAGAAGAAGAGTTCGCCCGGCGGCAATCCGGTGAAAAAGGGCAAGTGCATCTACCGCAACGACAATCTTGTCGCGGAGGAATCGCTGGGAGTCTCGAAGCTCAAGGCGACCGCGGCGGTGACGATGTGGGCGGAGAACAATGGCGCCCGGGCCCGTGCCGCCCTCAATAAGATTGCCCAGGATATGGCCAAGTCGATCGCGGCTGACCTGGTAAAACAAGACGAATAAAAGACGGCATCGACCGGTTAAACGGAAGAGGGCAAGTTGGGCAGGATTATACATATATTGCTGGTGGGATGCTGCATTTTGCCGGCGGCTTCCTGCCAGCCCAAGCCGGCCTATCTTTCTCCGACGTTCTCGTGCAGAATCTCCTCGAAGACCAGCGTACCTTCATGTAACGTCCGCGTGGTTTCGCTGGAAGACGCCCGATACAAAAAAAATTCCATCGGCGCGATAGCCGGACGCGAAATTTATCAGGAGCATTTACTAAGGTGGGTGACCAGCGGTCTGGAAGCGGCGGGTTTTACAATAGCGGATCCTTCATCTGGCGGACAATCGTCGGCTATCGACGTTGCGGTACGGGTATTGAAGGTGCACGGCCGATCCGTGTCCACTTCGATGTGTGCCGATGTGGTGCTGGAGTCACAGTTTCGGTACCGGGGTAAAATTCTGCAAAAAGAGGTCATCCGCGGCCAGCGCACCCAGATGAATATGGCTTCAGGCGACGGGGAAATCGCCCAACTTTACGACCGCGCCCTGAAAGATGCCCTGCTGAAAATGGCCCAGGAATCGCAGTCGTGGTGCCAGGAGCTTGCCCTGTCAGGCGGGGGCGGACCATCGGTGGAAAAATAAGTCCCGATATAATCTGATGTGTTCTTAGGAACGGGAGATACGGTAATGATATATGATAATGTAGAAAATATCGGATTTTATGCGGATAAAGAGGGGGCGATCGGTAAGGCGGTGGAGTTCGTACGGGAATTCGATCCAGCTAAACCGGACGGCAGATACGAGATAGCCGACGGTATCCATGCCACGGTGCAGAGCGTCAATACCCGGCCGGCGGAAGAAAGGAATTTCGAGGCACATCGCCAATATGTCGATGTGCATATCGTACTGGAAGGCAGTGAACGGCTGGATGTGGCGGCGCCGGTCGGCGAAGACGTTAAACTGGTACAGGAATACGACGGACAAAAAGACCTGGTGTTCTTTACAAAACCCAAAGATTACTCGACCATCATTCTGAAGCCCGGCTGGTTCGCGGTGTTCTTCCCCGCCGACGGCCATCGACCCTGCTGCAGCGTAGGCGAGCCGCAAGCTATCCGCAAGGTGTGCGTTAAGATAAAATATACGTTGTTGTCAAACGAGACGTAATAATAAATATCAAAAAGCAAAAATAAAAAATCAAAAACACATATAAAAAATCAAATATTATCCTTGTTTAAGAAACAATGTCTGATACATGGTATAAAGCCAACCACGAGAAAATTATCCGTATGCGGCATATAATATGAATTATTTCAATGACTAATAAAGATCGAAAGATTCCAGCGAAGGAGACAGACATATGAATATCCGTCAAACAATCAGACAAGCCTTTTTAGCTGGTTTAATGGTAACTTTGCTGAGCGGGTGCGTGCCGGAGGATTCGGTCGAATTCTCCGGCGACGGCACAGCAGGCATCGCCAAAATAAAAGATTGCCTGTACCTGGTCGATGGTAAAACGGGCCAGATGCAGCAGATCGCGGATGGCGATATCCAGCCGTTCCCCAGTATCACGCCGGACGGTAAATTAATCGCTTACTGCCAAGAGGTAACCCTGGCCAATTTCAGTGACGCGGTCAAGCTTCTGCCGAAGTACCAGGTCGAGGTAATCGACTACTACGCCCGGCAGATGCAGCAGAAAATCGTCAGTGATAAGGGACTGGTCGATAATAAATTCCCCGAGATAACCGAAGGGCCATTGGACAAAAATGAAGATTATCGCGACTGGGTCGTCCGCTATCTCTGTGAAAAGGCGGACCAGCAGTTAAGCGAAGTAATAACGGCGGCGGAGGTGGAAAAGGGCAAAAGTCAGCCGTTGAAAGTAACCGAGCTGATCGTAGCGCCGGTCGGGTCGGCACAGGAAAACCAGCGGCGAATCGTCACGGCCAGTATCTTAACGCTGTGGCGGCCGGTGCTGTCGCCCGACCAGAAATATGTCGCGTATCTGAGCTATAAGGATATCAAAGACGAAAAAGACCAGGGCGAAATCCGCTACGATTTATACCTCGCCCAGCTTCAGGGGGATATCGGCGATATCTTAGTCGCGGATAATGTGGCGTACGGCTTCGCCTGGGGTCCGGACAGCAAGGCCATCACCTATCTGCAAAATAGCGACAAGGAACAGGAGGTGGATTTTGCCCTGGGTATGCTGAATACCCAGCTTATCACTGATGCCAATAATGTGCTGCTGGTGGAGCCGCTGGCCGCCCAACAGCCGCAAGGCGACAAACAGCAAGCAACCCCGCCCGAATTAACCTCCCGGCGACTGAGCGAGCAGGCAAAAGCGACACCTTTCGCCCTGGTCTTATTCAATTCTGAAATCAAGATAGCCTACGGCCCGGGCAACCGAATATTCTTCAGTGCCGCCGCGCTGGACCTGCCCGCTGGTAAATTAAATTACGATTCCGGCTGGACTATCTTCTGCTGGGATCCCGAAACCGAAGCTATCACCGATATCCTGCCACGAGGGGTCAGCGAGAACCTGGATGGTAACGTGGGCTATTTCGCCCTCTCGCCGGACGGCAAAAGTGTCCTGCTGCCGCTGCCGAAAACCCGGTTCAAGATTTATCGGCTGGGCAGCGAGGCGGCAGTCAGCCCCATCGAGGAAACGGAAGAAATGGGCGAGAAGAACGCCCTGATAATGGCGCCAGCCTGGAAAGGGGATACCGAAATATGCTGCATGGTCTCGAAAGACAGCCACTTTTTGAAGGATTATACCGGGGAAAAGCAGGATCAAAACTTGATAATTATCGATACCAAAGGCGAATTCCGCAGCATCCTGTCGATGCCGCAGTCGCAAAAGAAATAATAAATAATAAAAGATCACCGAAAAAACAATCCGCCGAGGGAAAACCGCCGGGCTCTACACGCTAAAGATAAAGGGCACAGTACCTGCATGTCTGGCAAGTAATTCAATTCCAGTTTCCTATCATTTTGTCTTATAAACATTTATGGAATTTACAGTGTGGTGGAACACGTTTCCGGGCTGGTGAAAGCGGGCTTTTGTGAAAAAATCCTTGACAAAAGTCGGGCAATATGGCACTCTTTTGGGAGTGTTATAGGAGTGTAATCAAATGGAACAGGCACAGCCAAGTAAGCAGGATAAGGTGACAATCAAAATACCCCGGCCGCTGTATGAAAAAATCGGCCAGGTTATCGAAGGGGCGGGATATAATTCGGTGACCGATTTCGTGGTGTATGTCCTGCGGGACCTTGTAGCCAGTCATCAAATCAGCAGCCAGAAGGAAGACCGGCAAGTGCAGGACCTGGAAATAGTCAAACAGCGACTACAGGGGCTGGGATACCTGTGATAAAGGCGAAACTAAAACCCGTTAACTAAAGGAAAAACATTATGAATTCGACATGGAAGAAGATTGGGGCGGGGATCGCGGCGGTGGTAATATCAGGAGGATTGGCTCTTGTGGCTGGGGTGGCGGAGCCAAGCTCGACCGAAACGGCATCACCAGCCCAGCAGGGGATGACTGCGCCGCCGGCCGCGGCGCCGGCCACGCCGCCAACACCAGCCCCGCAGGAGCCACTAGCTCCGCCCGTCCAGATCGATCCGCAGGTGAAGCAATATGCCCAGGATTTTGCCAATTTCCAGCAGCGACTGGATAGTTTCAGGGTGGAGATTACCGCTAACACGGCGGTTAAGGAAGGCAATGTCCGCCGGCAGAGCAATGAGAGCTTTATCCTGACGGTGCGGCGGCCGAACCGGTTGGCACTGACGGGCCAGACCGCGACCATTCCCCGGCTATGGTGCGACGGCGAAAAATGCACGGTATATATCCCCGAACTAAACCAGTACCTCCAGCAGCCCGCGCCGGCCCGACTGGCGGACCTCCTGAAAGCCGAGACCGATACCGGCCAACTGCTCGGCCGAATTATTCCCCTGATCAAGGCGCTGATCGGGGACGATCCATATAACGCTTTTATGGAGGATGTCCTCATCGGCAAATACCTGGGTGAAGGAAGTATCGAAGGAGTCACCTGCCATATAATGCAATTCGAGCAGCAAGAGCTGGATTGGAAAGTGTGGCTGCAGGCGACGGGCGAACCGATGCTGCGGCGGATTGAAGCGGATTTTACCAAAATGCTGCAAAAGGCCCGGCTGGATTATCCGGGGATGGGCGATTTCGCGGTCGAACAAAGCTGGGACTTTCGTAACTGGCAGATCAATCCGCCGGCAGCCGGGGCAAGCGGTGCGGCGGACGAGATATTCAAATTTGTCGCACCGGCGATGGCACTGCAGGTGGAATCGTTTCAGCAAATGAATGAGCCGGTACACCCCTTAGTGGGCAAGGCGGCGCCGGAACTGGAGCTGGACCTGCTGGACGGCGGTAAACTGAAACTAGCAGAGCTGAAAGGCAAGGAAATAGTCATCCTGGATTTCTGGGCGACGTGGTGCAAACCCTGCCGAATGCAGATGCCGCTGCTGGAAGAGCTGGTCAAGAACTACGCGGATAAGGGCGTTAAATTGTACGCGGTCAATCAGCAGGAAGATGGCCAGAAGATACGCGAATTTCTAAATACCATCGGCTTAAAACCCACCGTGGCCCTGGACCCCAACGGGGTAGCAGGCGAGCTATATGGGGCGGAAAGCATACCGCAGACGGTACTCATCGATAAAGCCGGCAAGGTGCAGGCGGTTCATACGGGATTCAGTGAGGCGACAATCGGCCAATTGCGGACGGAGATCGAAGCCTTACTGACGGGTAAGGACCTGGTGAAGGTGACGCTGGATGAAACGGGACAGCCGCTTAATGTGGACCTGGCCTGCAAGAGCATCAGTTTTTCGCCGGAAGCGGTCCAGACGGGCGATAAGATCACCTTTAGCTGCGAAGTGACCAATAACGGCACGTCCACGGTGCCGGCGGGAACGTATTACCTGGCGCTGATTATCGAAGGCAAACAGGTGATCCTGGCGGCGGGAGATCAGCCGATACCGCCGGCGGGAATGGCGGTAGTCAAGGTCGATGGGCAAAGAAGCGCTTTCCAGGTCTTTGAGCCGGGGGAATATATCTTTCATCTGATAGTCGATCCCTATATGCGGCTGACGGAGAGCGACGAGAAAAATAATTTGTTAAACGGGACACTGAAGGTATCCGCGGTGGCGGCTCCGACAGCGCCGGCGGTACCGGCGCCCTAGTGATATTGGGTAATCGCTGAAAAGATTCGTAAAACAGACGAGAAGGCAATGAGGCATAAACCGAAATTATTAGTCTTAAGTATCGACGGTGTACCCTACGAATTACTGCGGCGGATGATGGAGCAGGGCGATATGCCGCACCTGGCGGAGCTGGCCCGGCGGTATCCGCCGCGGAAGATGCGGTCCGTAGTGCCGACGGTCTCCTGCGTGGCGTGGGCGAGCTACCTGACGGGGATGAATCCGGGCAAGCACGGCATCTACGGGTTTATCGACCGCAAAAAAAACGCTTATGAGCTGGTCTTTCCCAACGCGGGGACAATGGCGGTGGAGAATATCTTCGAGCTGCTGTCGGGGCAGGGCCGGCGGGTGTTCGGAATGAATGTGCCGAGCACTTACCCGCCGCGGCGGGTGAACGGCGTACTCATCGGCTGCTTTCTGTCGCCGTCGCTGGCCAAGGCAGCCTATCCGCCGGGCGAGGCGGAATATCTCCGCGCGATAGGTTATCGCATCGACTCCGACGCGACGCTGGCCCGGCGGGATAAACGGGCGATGCTGGCGGATCTGGACATCACCCTGGAAAAACGCATGCAGGCAATGGAGCATTACCTCGACCTGGAAGATTGGGACTTCTTCCATACCCATATCATGGGCAGCGACCGGATCAATCATTTTCTCTGGCGGAAGATGGAGCAAGATGATCCGGAGTTTTCCGGGGCGTTCTTCGCCTTTTACCGCAAAATTGACCAGGCGATCGGCAAAATCCTGCAGCGCCTGGGTGATGAGGCGCCGCTCTTGATCTTCAGCGATCACGGCTTTTGCAGTATTAAAGAGGAAGTGCAGTTATCCCGCTATTTGGTCGAGAGCGGTTTTACGCAGCCGGCGGCGAACGTTAGTCATCCGCTGGCGATTGAGCCGGAGCGCTCGCGGGCCTATTGCCTGATCCCCGGCCGAATTTATGTCAATCTTAAAGGGCGGGAGCCGGGCGGGATCGTGCCGGTGGAAGAATACGAGCAGACGCGGCGGCAACTGGCGGAGGTACTCATGCAACTGCGCGCACCGAGCGGTGAACCGGTGATGAAAAAGGTGCTGATGCGGGAAGAGGTGTATTGGCCGACAGGCAGCGGGGGCGCAGGTCCGGCGGGCGACAGTCGGCAGGTGGCACTGGCCGAGGGGATATTCGGCCAGGCAGCGGATCTGCTGGCGATCCCCCATGATGGTTACGATTTGAAATTGGGGCTGGCGGGTAAGGTAATCTTCCAGCAGACCGAGCTGGAAGGGATGCATACCTACGATAACGCCTTTATCATCAGCCGAGGGATCGATTTGCCGCAGGATAACCTGGAGATTCTGATGCTGACCCGGGCGATTATGAGCCGGTTAGGCACTGAGCCGCCCGCGGATATGGATGGACAAGGCGATGGCCTCACCCCGCCGATTTAACTGATTGATATTATTCAATAAAGGGAGTTGATAATTATGGACAGACTCGACGAGCTGGAAAGCCAAAGCATCTACATCATCCGCGAGGCATACTACCATTACCAGAAGCTGGCGGTGCTGTGGTCGATCGGCAAGGATTCCTCCACGCTGGTGTGGCTGTGCCGCAAGGCGTTCTTCGGCAAGGTGCCGTTCCCGGCCCTGCATATCGATACCAGCTATAAATTTCCCCAGATGTACCGCTTTCGCGACGAGTACAGCAAGAAGTGGGGTTTGAATCTGGTGGTGGCCCGCAACGAAGCGGCGCTGGCGGCGGGAATGAAATGCGATAAGAAACTCGAATGCTGCAACGCCCTCAAGACGGAGGCGCTCAAACAGGCAATCGCTAAATACGGGTTCGAGGCGCTGCTGCTGGGTATCCGCCGGGACGAGCACGGCATCCGGGCGAAAGAGCGGTACTTCTCGCCCCGCGACGAAAAATTCCAGTGGGATTACCAGGACCAGCCGCCGGAATTGTGGGACCAGTACAAAAACCAGGCCCAGGAAAAGACCCATATCCGCGTGCATCCGCTATTACACTGGCGGGAAAAGGATATCTGGTATTACATCCGGCGGGAGCAGATCCCGATTACCGAGCTGTACTTCGCCAAAAACGGCAAACGCTACCGCAGTATCGGCTGCACTTCCTGCTGCAGCCCCGTCGATTCCGACGCCGACACCGTGGACAAGATTATCGAAGAGCTGGAGACCACCAACACCTCGGAACGTGCCGGCCGAGCCCAGGACAAGGAAGATACCTACACCATGCAGAAGCTGCGGGCGCTGGGGTATATGTAACTCAAACGGATCGTCGATCTGGATAAGGCATAAGTAGTTAAAAGGTGAGAAGGTAAGAAGGTAAGAAAGTGGGAAAGTGGGAAAGTAAGAAAGTAGGAAAGGAAAAGATAGACACGATGCGAGAGAATCTGAAATTTGTAGTGGTCGGTCACGTTGATCACGGCAAGAGCACGCTGATCGGTCGATTGCTCTACGATACCGCTTCACTGCCGCCCGATAAAATGGAGGAGGTGCGGCGGATGAGCGAGGAAGCGGACGGCGTGCCGGAGTTCGCCTTTGTCATGGACCATCTGGAAGAGGAGCGGCGAAACCGCATTACCATCGATACCGCCCAGATATTCTTCAAGACCGGCCGACGGGATTACACCATTATCGACGCCCCCGGTCATAAGCAGTTTCTCAAGAACATGATAACCGGCTCAACACAGGCGGAAGCGGCGGTGCTCCTGGTGGACGCCCAGGAGGGACTCCGCGAACAGACCCACCGCCACGGTTACATGCTGAGCATCCTGGGCATCAAGCAGATAATGGTGGTCATCAATAAGATGGACCTGGTCGGCTATCAGCAGGAGCGGTTTACGGAGGTCAAAGAGGCGATCACCCGCCGATTAGGCGAATTCGGTCTGACAGTCCCGTCCGAGATGGTAATCCCGATCTGCGCCCGGCTGGGCGATAATGTCGCCTCAGCCAGTGGTAATCTGCCCTGGTATGAGGGCATGACCATGCTGGCGGCCTTGGACAAGCTGACCCCGACTTCCGCGCCGCAGTCCCGGCCGCTGCGACTGCCGATCCAGGATATCTATCAGATCGACGGCGAAACGGTGCTGGTCGGCCGAGTCGCTTCGGGCACTATCGCCGGCGGGCAGGAAGTAATATTTCACCCGTCGGGCAAGTCAGCTACCGTTGATTATATCAAGGTCTTCGGCGGCAAGATACCGCAGGCTCAGGAGGGCCAGTCCATCGGCATCGTGCTGAAAAATGCCGCCTTCGCCCTGAAGGCGCTCAAGCGGGGCGAGACCGCCTGCGATATGGCTGCCTCACCCACTATCGGCAATACTATCGTAGCAACCGTCTTCTGGATGAGCGGGGTGCCCCTGCAAAAGGCGGAAAACCTGGATTTCAAATGCGCCACCCAGCAGGTGCCCTGCACAGTGAAGAAAATCGCCAATCGCATCAACTCCTCCAGCCTGGAGCGGATCCAGGGTGACGCTAATGAGCTGCGGGAAACGGAAGTAGCCCAGTTAACCATCAAGACCGACGGCTATATCTGCACCGATTCTTTCGACTCCATCCCGGAAATGGGTCGATTCGTCATCATGCGGGACAACGATACCGTCGCCGGCGGCGTGGTTCATTAGCACGCGTGTAAATGCCGCGGCGAAATACCACCGTACCGGTTGAGGGGACCATTAAATACCGGATGGCTGGTCCAGCGGCAGAAATATAAGGTTTTATTACAGCTATAGTTATGGACAAGAATGGGATATTGGCCTGCTCCGGGCTAAAAAGTGATTGTATATTGATCGATCATCTCTTATAACCATTAGTTATTACAGCATATATAAACATAGTTTGGTAAAGATGGAGTAAGTAAACCCAGGTGCAGCAGATGGACAATTTACGGCTGGCTCGCCGGCTGGCGATGTTGATTATCATGGGGGGACTGCTTTTCGGATGCGAACTGGAGGACTTGACCACGGTCCGTCTGAAGGTGGGAGAGCATTTTACCCAGAAAATCCGCCTGGAAAGCGATCTGGTGATGATGTTTCCCGGCTTTGATTACAAATTAACGGAAATGACCCTGGACTGCCGCGTCAAAGCGGTGGACAAAGAGGGTATCGCCACCCTGGAAGGTACGATAACCACCATCAAGGCTAAAATGAAAAGCGCCGACCTGGAGCTCGACTATGACAGCGAGCAGCCGGCTCAGCAAACCACTGATAACCAAACGCCCGCCACCAAGCTGATGAAACGACAGCAGGCTTTTAACGAATGCTTCGCCGGCCTGGTCGGAAAAAAGTACAGCGGACGGATCGACCGGCAGGGACGGCTGCTGGACCTGCTCGATGTGGACGAAGCGATTCAAAAGGCGGCCCGCGGCACGCATTTCGGCAGTATGTTCGGCGGGGACCAGGTGACCATGCTGATGGCGGAGGGCAATCTGCGGGATTATCTCTGGCCGGAGATGTTCGCAGGCGTGGGTCGTACTCCGCCGACTCTGGGCGGTACCTGGACCGGCAGCGGAACGGTGGTGGTACCGCGGGCGCCGGCAATGGTGGTTGACAGAACATATACCCTCAAGGAGGTCCAAAAACAAAAGGGCCAAAGCACCGCGCAGATAACCTACCAGATTACGCACTCAGAAAAACCCCCGGCCAACCAGCCGGCCGGGCAGATGCCGCAAAAACCCATCAGCGGCAAGAGTGGTTTGACCATCCTGGCGGTGAAAGGAGAGGGTAAAATCAGCTTTTCCCTCGACCGGAAACTTCCCCTGGAACAAGAAGAGAAATTCCAGGCGCAGGTAACTGCCGGACCGGCGGGTTCCGCCTTCGGCCGACCGGCGACCAACGGCAGCGGCAATAAGGTGTTTTACGTGGTGAAAAGAAATATCACCCTTGTCAAACATACATAAATAGTCAAAACATTTATGGGAGAACGATTATGAAAAAACTGGCGAGAACCTCAGCAGCATGGATGATGATGTTGGCCCTGGCCCTGGCGGCAGGGTGCCGCTCCGCGGACCTGCGGTGTAAATATCAGCCCGGCGATGTGGATCGGATTCGCTACAGCGGCGATAAAAGCGTAAAGGTCTGGGTGGAAATGCCGGGCAAAAAGACCCTGGAATCCGGCGATAACCAAACCCAGGCGCAATTAGTGCTCCGCCGGGAGGTGCAATCGCTGGAAGGCACTTCCGCTATCATGAAGGTAACCATCGAAGAGGCGCAATACAGCGACAGCAACAAAAAAACCGGTCCCATGCGTTACAGCAGCACCGCGGCCAAGACCCAGTCCGACTGGGCGGATGAGCCGGCCTTGGCGGGCGTCAGTTATAGTATAAAAATCGCCGACGACAGTACCGTCCAGGAAATTATCGGGCTGGACAAACTGCGTGAGCAATTGATTAAGGTCCAGGATCGTCGTCGGCCCGTGTACCAGTTGCTTATGGATGAAAACATCCGCCGGTGTCACCAATGCAGCTTTATGATAGGCTCGCCCGCCAAAATCAATCCGGGTAAAACCTACGCCAAGTATGAGGAAATTCCCGACCCGATGGTCAAGGCCCAGGCGATCAAGAACACCTATACTATCAGCGAATTTTCCGAATCGGAGGGCGAGCTGATGGTTGACATCACCGGCGTCGGCGAACCGATGCACATCCTGCCGAAGGGGATTGCTGAGCCTCCGGGACCGGCTAACCCCATAATTACGATGATTAAAACACAGGGTACCATGCAGCAATTCGACTGCTCGGACAACGGTTCGTTTGATCTGACGACGGGCAAGATTCGCCAGGCCAACCGGCGCCTGGAGGCGTTGCTGCTGGCTTTAGGCAAGGATTTTAACTTTGGACCGCGCAAAGATTCCGATCCCGAAGCTCAGGGTGAGATGTACTGGCAGATTAAAATGGACGGCAAATATGAATTGCTTAAGTAATCCCGGCTCGGTCTGCTGACTATCTGCCGGATAACCATCCAACCCCTGCGCAGGTTCAGAGAAGAGCCGGCCGGGGGTTCTGTTTTTATCCGCGAAAGGGCGCTATGGAAAAGACAGCGGCACAACTGGCTGACCATGTCGGCGGGGTCGTGGTAGGTGATCCTGCCGTCCGGGTCAGCGGGGCAGCCACGCTCAGTGAGGCGGACGCCGGCGAAGTGAGCTTTCTGGCCAATCCCAAATATGAAAAGGAGCTCCGCAGCACCCAGGCCTCCGTGGTCGTGGTGGGTGAACAAGTTACCGACGACAGCAAGACCCTCATCCGCTGCAAGGACCCTTATTACGCCTTCATGCAGATTGTGGTCCTGCTGCACGGCCATCGCGAGCATCCGCCGATCGGCATTAGTCCGCGGGCCAGCATCGCCGCCTCCGCCCGCATCGGCAGCGGGGTGGACGTCCACGATTTCGTCTGTATTTCGGAGCACGTCCAGATCGGCGATAACTCGCGGATTTATCCCAACAGCACCATCGGCCCGGGCTGCCGGATCGGCAAAGACTGCATCATTTATCCCAACGTGACCATTTACGACGGCTGCACCATCGGCGACCGGGTAACCATCCATTCCGGCACGGTCATCGGTCAGGACGGCTTCGGCTACGCTACTCATGACGGCGTGCACCACAAAATCCCCCAGATCGGCGGGGTAATTATTGAGGACGACGTGGAGATTGGAGCCAACTGCGCCATTGACCGCGGCACTTTAGGCGACACCATCATCGGCCGGGGCACCAAGATGAGCAACCTCATCGCCATCGGCCACAACACTACCATCGGGCCGAACTGTCTGCTGGTCGCCCAGGTGGGCATCGCCGGCAGCACCCAGGTGGGCGAGCACTGTGTCTTCGGCGGCCAGGTAGGTGTCGTCGGCCACATCAAGATCGGCGCCAACGTCCAGATCGGCGCCCAGGCGGGCGTCATCCATGACGTGCCTGACGGCCAGGCCATGGTCGGCTCACCCGCCATGCCCATGCTCCAGGCCAAGAAATCTTTGACACTGATGAAGGACCTGCCGGAATTCCGCCGCAAGCTCCGCGAGCTGGAAAGAACGCTCCGCCAAATTATTAAGGAAGAGGATTAGCCGACCGCGTTAGGTTGCAGGGTTTTCGGTGAAGCAGATCGACCAACAGCAAGGCCAGGTTTTAGGATTGATTGCCGGCGAGGGTAGGCTGCCGTTTATGGTGGCCGAGGGCGCCCGCCGGGCCGGTCTGCGGGTGGTATGCGTCGGCTTAAAAGGCCAGGCTGATCCCCAGCTTGCCGCTTGCGTCGATAAATTCTGCTGGGTGCCGCTGGCCCGGCCCGGCCGCTGGATTAAAAATCTCCGCCGCAGCGGCGCAAGCCGCACCATTATGATCGGCCGGGTCGCCAAAAAAAAGATTTACACTCCCTGGCGGATTTTACAATACCTGCCCGACTGGCGGGCCTTTCGCATCTGGTATCACCGCCTGCGAAACCACGACAAGCGAAACGACACTTTGCTGGCCGCTCTGGCGGACGAGCTGGCTACCGGAGGAATTATCTTGGAAGATTCCGTGCAATACTGTAAAGAGCATCTCGCCCGCGAAGGGGTGCTGACCAGTTGTCAGCCCAGCCCGCAGGTCAGGCAGGACATCGAGTTCGGCTGGTCGATTGTCAAGCGGATGGGGGACCTGGACATCGGCCAGGCCGTCGCCCTGAAGGAGCGGGAGATTATCGCCGTCGAGGCTATCGAGGGCACCGACGCTATGATCGAGCGAGCAGGCGCCCTTTGCCGCTCCGGCGGCTGGACCCTCATCAAGACCGCCAAGCCCAACCAGGACATGCGGTTCGACGTGCCCACCGTTGGGCCGGAGACCATCGAGAACCTCCGCCGCCACCGGGCCGCCTGCCTGGTCGTCGAGGCCGGCAAAACCCTCATCGTCGAGCGGGAAAAAACCCTCCAGCTCGCCGACCGCTACAAAATTCCCGTCATCGGCCACCAACCCTGATGCCGCCCTTCTCTTCCCCTTCGCACCCTTTTTCTTCTTCTTTCACCTGCTCACCTGCCTGCCTCGTCGAGGCTCTTGGCGAAGACGGGCTCTACTGTTCACCTGTTCTCGCGCAGCGTGGTAGTGGTAGGGTGGGCAACTTGTTGCCCACGCTGTTCTTCTAGTCCGCCCTGGTCCCGTGATGGGTCGTCAGCACGTAATTAATCACCTTCTCGCTGCGGGCCGCTAATTCTTCGCTGAATTTGATGGTATCCTTATCCACCTTTTCGTATTCGTTATTCTCCGAGATATCCCAGCTACTGGTATTGAAGTTGCGAAGAATCTCCACCTTCACCGGGATCTCGCGGGTGTTTTTCACCTCGATTTTGAAGGTCCGGCTCTCGTCCCAGCCGATAATATTGCCGTCCTTGTCGAACAGGTATTTATCGCTCTGGTAGTCCATCAGCACGGGTTCCACCGTCACGTTTTGTACCGCCCCCAGGTCCAGCTCGACCTCCTGGTCCACGGGGATATATTTGAAATCCGACTGCCCTTCGTAGGAGAGGTGTCCCGCCGCGTCCACTTGCCGGTAAACCTTTAGCTGCCCATCGGGGATGGGCGTTTCGCCCAGGTTGTGGTCCTTGTCGTTTTTGAAACTGAGGAACCGCCGCACTTCGCTGCCGTACCGCTCCTCCTCGTATTTATACAGATTGACCACCGGCACCTGGCCCGCCTCGAAACTGGGCAGCCGCTTGCTCCACCCCGTCGGAATCGTCTCGGTGCCCTCGATGGTATAGAGGAAATATTCACTTAGGCCTTCCTTGACGATTTGTTTCGGTGCCATTTCCATTGACATAACGGCTTGGCCTAGCGCCATTTTTTCCTCCCTTCCTTTTGCCGCCCGTGCCATCGGGGCCATCGGCGGAATCTCGCCCGGCCGGCCGTACGGCCACTGCCGCTGGGCCAATTCCGCGATCTGATCGATTAGGTGAATCTTGCCCACGATCAGCCGGGTCTGGGCGTTTTCATAATCTTCGCCGCTGTTGTTGGTCACCCGCACGTAGCCGGCCAGGTGCATCGTCTTTTCATCGTCCGCGAGGGTCCCCATATAGAACGCCCGCCAGGATAGTCCGCTGGTCAGGTAGGTGATTTCCACCGGCACCTTGCCGCTTACGCCGCTGGCGATCTGCCATAGGCCCAGCTCCCGCACCCGCGGCGGGTACGATAGATCGGCAATATCGATCTTATCCGCGTTCGCCTTGAACAGCATCTCCAGACTGGTGGGATCGATTAACGTATTCGCCCAGGAAAATTCCAGCCGATTCTCACCTTCCTTTAAGGTCAACTGCCTGCTCTCGCGGGCCAGCGTCAGGTCCGCCGAGTTATATATCGTCAGTTGCACTGTTTCCCGGCTGGGCAGCGTCACCAGGTCTATCTTCGCCTGGGCTGCCGCTGCCCCGGCCGCGATCAGCAATAATGCTCGTATAATAGTTTTCATGTTTATGCTCCTTCTATTTTAGCGCTTACGTTTAGCGATTCCGTATCCGTTCCAGCCGGCCCACATCCGGTACCACGTTGAGCCGTTGATAATGCATAGTTAGCTCCTCTTTGCCGTGGGCCGCCAGCTTGATCTCGAACTCCAGCGTCCCCGCGTCTTTCCGCTCGTATTTCAGGTTGCATTTTTTCATCTGCCACTGGCCGGGAATGTGTTCAATCAGCGTCAGCACGGCGGGTGAGTCTTTGAAGTTTTCGAGCTTGGCGGTAATGATTTCGTCGGTATCGTAGAGCACAATCTGGTTGCCGGTATTGCGGCGGATGTTGATTTTTTCTTCCCGCATCTTCCGCTGGGTAACTACGATATCCCGGCTGTCGCCGATATAGAGCTGCATCTTGCCGCCCACCGGCACCAGCTCGGTAACATCCTCGCCCAGGAAGATGGTGCTCTCGTGCCCGTCGTCCTGATAGATTCGCGCCTTGCCGTCCCACAGGGCGAACTGGCCCAGCTTGGATTTCTCGTCGTTGACGATCCGGTAGCTCACCGGGATGCCCACGTTTTGCGCCTCTTTTTCCGGGTCCCACGGCCGCAGAGCCGCGTCGAACGTCCACACCTTCTCTATCGGCACCTCAGCCGCCTTCAGAAACAGCATCTGCTTGGTCTCTTCGTTACTGATACCCTGTTCGAAGGCCTCGCCGTAATCCAGCAGCACCTTCGCCTGGGTGAAGTCCTCGCCGGAAAAATTCCGCAGTACCAGGTAGCTCTTCAGGTCCACACCGGTTTCGGCTTTGTTAGCCAGCGCCTTATAGGTAATCAGCCGGTCGATATTGGCCAGCAGGTAGCTGATCCGCACCTGTTCTTCGTACGGCTGCTCACTGGCGATCTGCCACACCAGTGCCGCCTCGCCCGGCGGGTAGCTCACGTTCAGCAGCTTCACTTTATCCGGATGGCTCAGCACCGCCAGCCGGATCGAGTCCTCGTCGATACTCACTCCTTTCCAGGAGAAGTCCACTTCGTTTAGTCCCTGCTGCAGGGTGAGCACCCGCTCCTCTTCGATGAGGGTGGCATAAGGGTTGTCGAGTCGAATCACCGTTGCCGCCCTTTCCGGCAGCGCCGCCAGTTTGATTCTGCCCCACGCCGCCGGTGCCGCCACCCCCAGCATCACCGCCGCAACTGCCATTACTTTGACAATGTTTTTGTTGGTTTTGTTATTCATAATCATATCTCCTGTTTTTAAGGCCCGTTATTTCACTGCCACAATTTTTTCTTTTGTCTTTTTAATTTTGTAAATATCACGTTGTATGTCATTGCGAGGAGGCCGAAGGCCGACGCGGCAATCTCTAATCATCCAAATCTCGCCCTTTATAATTTCTTTTTATTTTCTTATTTTTTCACTTGTTCTCCTGCTCTACTGTTCACCTGTTCTCGTGCAGCGCCCCCCAGGGTGGGTCGCAGCCCAGCTCGATTCCCGCCGCGTTAAATTCCTTTCGCATATCCCGCCCGAACAGTTGGGTAAATATGTCCGCATACACCGTCATTCTCTCCGTCTTTTTCGCCCGGTGCAGCGGGTAATTCATCTTCCGGATCGTCGCGAAGAAGTCCGGCCATAACTGCGGTCCGTATTCGCTGCGGAGCTTGAGAAAAACATCGTTCAGTATCCGGGTATAGAGTACGTTCCAGGGATATTTCGCGGGGTCGGGATTTTTGTTGCCTGCCGCCAGATACGCCCGGTGCGTCTCGTCCCACTGCCGGTGTTCCGGAAGCCAGAACTTATCCGCTACTTCCTGCGACACCAGGCTGCGGACCACGTCCTCCTGGATCGCCACCCCCAGCGCCTCGTAGGTGCCGTCGCATTTATAGTAGCTCTTGAAGCCGTGTGACATCTCCTCGGTATAGCCGGCGAATCCCCGGACGTTGCTGGTCTTTAGTTTGGCGAACCGCGTCAGCGCCTCATAGGTGTACCCGATGGTCCCCGCCCCGCTGATCCCGCCCCAGCCGCGCTTGTAACCTTCGGGATAATTCTCCACGGAAAATTTAAACATCGTATCCATCCCGTAAATCTTCTTCATCTGCCCGTACGCCTTTTCCAGAAAAGCTGCCAGCTCTTTCGCCGTGCTCTCGTACCGCGCGGGTGCGAAGACCCATAGATGCTCCGCTTTAATCACGACCGCCTTTTGTTTTATTTCTTTTTCGTATTTTTCTCGTGTGCCGATCGATTCGTAGCAAAGGGGCTGATATGGCGGCGCCTCGGGCCGGGCCAGGCGCATCCCGGCGAACTCGAGTGCGCTTTTGTTTTCCACCGGGCTGCTGATCTCGATCTCGTGTTCACCGCCTGCCCCCAGCCGAAAGGTAAAATCATCCCGGTACCAGAAGTACGGCCGGTTGGCGCTATTTACCTCCTGACTTATCCCTGCTTCCACCCCATCGACCTTGACGGCGAATCTATCTTCCCCTTCGCTGCCGCCCGTCCACACCAGCGATAATTTCTGCTCCTGCCCGCCCGGCTCATTAAACCGGATACGAATAATCCTGATATCCAGCTCGTTCAGATACCGGGGGAAAAATTCTTCCTTTTGCCCGATGGTTATGGTTACCACCCCGTCGTCATTGATTGCCGGCCGGTCGTTAACGCCTTCAGTCCGCTGAATCTCCCACCCCTGCCCGCTCACCTTCCCCGCGACCAGCCCCAAAATCACCATCATCACCCCGACCACCTTTGACATTCTGTATTTTGTATTACTTTTCATACGTTTTCGGCTTTGAATTAATTTTGGCTTTTTAGCTTGATAAAATCATCGATTCTGCTTCCATACCATTGCGTTACCGTATAGTTAAACACCTTTTCGCTTCGCGGCTGGGCCTGGAGGGTAAACCTCCCGTGCGTCGCATCATGCTTTTCATATTGTACCTCGCCGCCGGTGATTTCCAACTGCCAGTATGGACTTCCAAAACCGCGGGTAATCTCCACCTTAGCGGGTATGCTGCGGGCGTTGCTTACCGTTATCCGCCAATCCTGGTTTTCCTGCCAGCCGGTGATATTGCCTTTCGCATCGAACCGGTAATTCTCCGTCGCCACGTCCATCAGTACCGGCTCGACCTTCACCAGTTGTGCCGCCCCCAGGTCCAGCTCCACTTTTTCATCGACGGGGATATATTTTACCGGCGCCGCCCCCACGTATGCCAGGTTCCCCTGCTCATTCACCTGGCGGTAAATCTTAATCTCGCCGTTCGGCAGCGGCGTCTCGCCCAGCCGGTGTTCCTTATCGTTGGCAAAGGTGATAAACCGGATCGCATTATTGCCCCACCGCTCCTCGTCATACTTGTAGAGACTCTCAACCGGGATCTCCTCCGCCTTCAATGATGGCAGCCGTTTGCCCCACCCGTTCGGAATCGTTTCCGTACCCTCGATAGTATAAAGAAAATATTCGCTCAGCCCTTCCTTTATAATCTCTTTGGGTTTTGGTAATTTTTTCGCTAAACCTCCCGCGTCGCCGTATCCGAAAAATAGATTCGATCTTCCGTCCGTAACCATCGGCTGGCTTTTATCATACAATTCTCTTAAGAGTCCCGGCTGGTCGTAGGGATACTCCCGCCGGGCCAATTGGGCGATCTCGTCTAATAGATGCACCTTGCCCACAATCAGGCGGGTCTGGGCATTGGCGTAATCCTCGCCGCTGCCGTTAGTTACGCGGACATAATTCTCCAGCCGCATGGTCTTTTCATCTTCCGCCAGCGTCCCCATGTAGAACGACCGCCAGCTTAGCCCGCTGGTCAGGTACGTAATCTCGAACGGCACCTGCCCGCTGACATGGGAATAAATCAGCCATCGGCCGACATCCTTAAGACCTGCCGGGTAAACCAGTTGCTGAATCTCTATCTTATCCGGCTGCGCCTTCGGCTCCAGCTCCAGGCTCGTCGGGTCGATGAGCGTGCCCGCCCACATAAACTGCAGCCAGTTCCAGCCTTCTTTTAACGTAAGTGCCCGCTGGTCACGGACTAAGGTTAAATCCGCCGAGTTGTAGATGGTAAGCTGGACCGCCTGCCGCGTCGGCAGGGTGACCAGCTCGATGTTGCTGGCGGGGATAAACGGTAGCTTTTCCGTTATCTGACTCGCTGGTTTGGATACCGACTCGGCGATACCGGCTGTCATCCCATCTCTTTTTAAGGCATAACTCCTTGAATCCGCAGTGGTTGCGGTTATTGCCTTGGCGGGTACTTCAGCGGCAATTTCTGTAGTTTTTTCCCGCGGCGACGGGATGATATTTTTGGCAAGCTCCTGTTTTACAGGAACTTGCGGTTTATAGACAAAGTGGTAGGCGAATAATCCGCCGGCGATGATAAGGACCGCGGCGGTAGCGGCAGACCACCGGCGGGTCGGCCAGTAGAAACGCCGGACCATAGTTTTGGCGGCTGGTGCCGCGGCCATTTCATTTAAGGTCTGGTTTATAAGTGTTTCGCTGACAGTTACTTGTCCCTTAAGTAAATCCAGGGCGGAAAACTTCCGCTGCAACTGCCGGAGCTTATCCCGGCAGGCGGGGCAATCGGCAAGGTGGCCGGCGGCGAGCTGATGGGCTGAAGGAGTGTCGAGGTCAAACTGGTATCTTATTAACTGGTCGTTAGTTAAGTGTTTCTTCATAGCTTATCCCCCTGAATATCCGGCAGTAACTGGGCGAGCTTACGCAGGGCACGGAACATCTGGGTCTTTACCGTGCCGAGAGAACAGCCCAGGGCGGCGGCGGCTTCGCTGTAACTTAGTCCCTGGTAATAAATTAAGACCAGAGCCGCCCGCTGGCGGTCGGGCAGGCGAGCGATGGCGGACTGCACGTGCTGCCTTCGTTCGACGCTGAGGGCGGTATCCAGCGGGCTGGGATCACTTCCGGTTAGGTTATCACGCAAAGCAGGTGAGCGGTCAGGGGAATTATCGACGTAACTGGCGCTGAGCGAGACGGTTACCGGCTGGCGGCGGGTGCGGCGAAAGCCGTCGATGGCAATGTTGGTGGCGATGGTGTAAAGCCAGTTCTTGAAGGAGTTCTGCGGATTAAAGGTGTCCGCTTTGGCGTGCACCCGGCGGAAGGTCTCCTGAAATAAGTCCTCTGCCTGCTGATAGTTGCCGCTCATACGCATAAGGTATCCCAGGAGACTATCTCCGTATAAACTGACCAATTGGCCGAAGGCCCGGCTGTCGCCTTGGCGATGGGCCAAGAGTAAATCTGCATCCCGCTGACCATTCACTAGACGTCCCCTTTACAATGGCTGATACGCTAATGTTAACCGGGCGGTTGACAACTGCCAGTAATTTTCCACGGGTAAGGGGTGGTAAAAAGCGGCAAATTCTGCGAAAAATTGGCAAAAATCAGGAAAATCTTGTGAATATTGGGCAATATTTGTGAAAAAAGGCGTGATAATGAGGTAAAAAAAGCCCAAAAATACAAAAAATCGAGGGGTCCTAGGACCCGTTCTCTCCGCAGAGCGAGTGCGGGGCCCAGGGGCCCTTTCTCCCAGCAGGGCGAGTATAGACAGTTGGTCTAAGTCGTAACTGCCGCATGTTTGGCTAGTAGAATTTTGATACTCCAATTGCTGTTAAGATAGGCAAGAAGATCCCAAAGCAAGCTAAGGTCTAAGTGCCGCTTCTCACTATCCACCACGATATTTTTTTAAAAATTTTTCACACTGAGGCACAGATGCGGAGAAGAGGTGACCATAATTTTCGCGTAGCGAAAAGGCACTAGTTTTTTTGCGGAGCCGCGTAAAAAATTATTAAACTTTTGGATTAAAAAACGGCTGCCCATATAGAGAAAAACATCCGGGAAAAGGATTCTGTTTATACTATATATTTGTAAGAGCACATAGTTGCTTTATAAGCATAAAATAATGTATTATTATACTGGTCGATTCATAAAATAATTTTGGTGCTCAATGACAATACAATGTGCATATTGTGGGAAACAAGTTGGCAAAAAAGAAAGAGAGCACGTTATTCCAAACTGCTTGTACCCGAAGTCAAAAACCAATTCAAAAGTACAAAGAATTACTGTACCTACATGTCGTGCATGCAATTCGAGCTGGGCGGACGATGAGGCGCATTTCCGGAATGTTCTGAACGTATCTGGTGAAGCGAACGAGGCAGTATACGAGCTTTGGCAAACGACGACACGAAGTTTCAAAAAAAAAGATGGCAAGAAACGTTTAGTAGATTTAGTTAGTCAACTATATCCTGTCGAAGTTAATGGATGCGATAGGCATATGATATACCCAGGTAAAGACAAACGGGTTATCCGAATAATTTGTAAAATTGCTCGTGGTCTTTGCCATTTTCACGGAGTCGAAACAGCTATAGATGAACGACGTGTGAGAGCAGATATTCTAAAGCATAAAATTCCGGATGTATTTCTGGAACAAATGCCAATTCTTCATAGAGAAACCGACATATATCAGTATCAATTTGTCGTAATAGATCAATTGGGTATAAATTCTGTATGGTTGATGACTTTTTTTGAACGGACAACATTCATCGCTATTATCTGGGTATCAGAAGATGGTGTGATTGGATTTCCAGATTAATGAGCCTTTTGCGGGCGTAGGTTAACATGTCTTTCAGATTAAGTAGTGGTAAATACAAATAATCTTGACAGGCGGGGGGAGTGGTTTAAAAATAGGACGGTCGAGAAATAAAACCAATCGGAAAGGGAAAAAGATGAAAAGGCTATTAGTGATTTTGCTGGGGCTGGTGGTGATGTCGGGCTATCTGGCGGCGACGAATAAGGCAGACACAATGGAGTCCTGCAAGCAGTCGGCGGCGGGGGTGGCAGAGGCGGGGACGGCGATACCAAGGTTCCGGGAGCTGTTTAACGGTAAAGACCTGACCGGGTGGGTCAATGTCAATACGGCAAAAGATACCTGGACCGTACAGGACGGGATACTGATATGCAGCGGGCAGCCGATCGGGGTACTGCGAACCGACCGGCAGTACGAAAACTTCATTCTGCAACTCGAATGGAAACACCTGCAAGCAGGCGGGAATTCCGGCTGCTTCGTCTGGAGCGAAGGAACTCCTCAGCCGAATGGGCCACTGCCCAAGGGAGTCGAAATCCAGATACTGGAGCTGGACTGGGCTAATCAACACCACGAAACCGATGACTTCGTGCACGGGGAGATTTTCGGCACGTTCGGACTGAAAACCCAGCCGGATAACCCGCGGGGCGAACGCAGTAAGTCGGCGGAAAAACGCTGCCGGGGGAAAGGACAGTGGAACTCATATACGGCGGTGTGCGTGGATGGGGTGATTAAGCTGGCAGTAAACGGCAAGTTCGTAAACGGTATAAGCAAAGCGGCGGTAAAGAAGGGATATATCTGTCTGGAGTCGGAAGGTGCGGAAATCCACTTCCGCAATATCCGGATTATGGAACTGCCGCCGGGGATTACCAGCGCCGAAAATACCGCACCGCCTGCGGCGGAGAGCAGGTGAAAGAGAAAGAATAGGAAGGTAAGAAGGTGAGAAAGTGGGAAAGTAAGAAGGTGAGAAGGTGGGAAAGTAAGAAAGTGAGAAAGTAGGAAGGCGGTGCTGCGCGAGAGAGTAGAAAGTAGAGAGTTGAAAGTAGAAAGAATAAGAAGGTGTGAAAGTAAGAAAGTAGGAAAGTGGGAAAGTGAGAAGGAATAATAAGGGCGAGAAGCGATAAAAAATCGGCGAAGGATAAAATTATGAGTAAAAAAATCAAGCGACGAACGTTCCTCAAACAAAGCGCGGCGGTGGGGGCAGGGCTTGTGATACTGAAATCGGGGATACTCAAGGCGGGTCAGTCGCCGAACGATAAGCTTAATATAGCTATTATCGGCGTCGGCGGGCGGGGGCAGGAAAATACCAAGGGAGTACAGGGCGAGAATATCGTGGCCCTGTGCGATGTGAACGAGAAGAATCTGGCGGCGGCGGCAGAGCGGTTCCCCCAGGCAAAGACCTATATCGATTGGCGGAAATGCCTGGAGCAGAAAGATATCGACGCGGTGGTATGCTCCACAACCGATCATACGCACGCGTTTGTCAGTACCTGGGCGATGAACCGGGGGAAACATGTTTACTGCGAGAAGCCATTGGCAAACGGCGTGCATGAGGCGAGGATGGTGCGGGAAACGTACCTGAAAAATAAGGGAAAACTCGCGACGCAGATGGGTACCCAGATACACGCGTCGGAAAATTACCGGCGGGTATTAGAACTGATTCGAAACGGAGCAATCGGCGAAGTCAATAATGCCCATATCTGGTGCAGCAGAATACCCGAAGGGGGAAACTACCTGCCGGAGGCGGGCCCCATCCCGCCGGAGATCCATTGGGATCTGTGGCTTGGGCCTACAAGAGAACATCCGTACAACGGAGGATATTTCGGCAGTTGTCTTAGCTGGAACCGGTTCTGGGATTTCGGCAGCGGGCAGATCGGAGATATGGGCAGCCATATGCTGGACCTGGCCTATTGGACACTGGACCTGCAGTTTCCCACGTCCTGCCAGGCGAGCGGGACGGAGGTAAGTTCTGATACCTGTCCGCTATGGCTAAAGGCGGAATGGGAACACCCGGCGAATGATTGGCGGCCGGAGGTAAAAGTGTACTGGTACGACGGCGGGAAAAAGCCCGGTATGCCCTCAGAGGTCTTCAACCGGGATAATATATTCAAGGGAGTACTATTCACGGGCGATAAGGGCTGGCTGCTGGCAGATTACGATTACCGGATTATCATGTCCAAAGGAGATATGACCTATTATAAACCGCCCACACCGCAAGAGTTGATACCAGCATCGCCCGGCCATCACCAGGAGTGGATCACCGCCTGCAAGACCGGTCAGCCAACCCTGTGTAATTTCGATTACTCCGGAAAGCTAATCGAACATAATCTGCTGGCCCTGGTAGCCTATCGGCTGGGCCAAAAAATCCAGTGGGACGCCGAGAATCTAAAAGCGGTAAACGCTCCGGAAGCTGATTCCCTCATCAGCAAGGAATATCGGGAGGGATGGCAACTGAACGGATAGCAGGACGAGTGGAAATTTTTGCCCAGGCGATAAAGGAAAATGTTAATTTATAAGGCTTTATCGCAGGCATTATGTATCCCGCCAAATTACCTATCTTGCCTAATTGCAAATTGTGGAAAATATGTAGATAAGCTGGTTTTGACGGTTAATATTTTTGGTTTTGCTAAACAGAGAGCTATATAAAGCAAATTTTTAACCGCAAGATTATCAATAACCATAATTGTTTATTTTATAAGAAGATATGATTTAATGACAGTGGGGAAGGGATTGTCGGAAATTGACATAAATCTCTATTTAATAAACAAATAAGGTCCGCATAACCTGATCCTGTCGCTTGTGATATTTGCGGTTAAAGATTGTGGATAACTTTAGCCGCCTATACAACCATACGAAAAAATAAAAGCTACAAAGGCAGGCGCAAGTTGTTATAACCGGCATATTTATCATAACCGATAAAATCACTATACCAGTTAAATAACAAGGATATTACCAAAAAATGCCGATAAAAATACCAAGCATACCATGAAAAATGGATAAAATCAGGAAATGGGGACTCGATCATGGTAAAAAGACAGTCACAAAGTTATCGCTATGTTCGGCTGATAGTTAAGCTGGCGGCGGCGTTTTTATTAGTGCTGTTCTTCCTGCTGGGCTGCGGACGTTCCAGCAGCCAAAAGGCAGTGCCGATAACCGGAGTGAGCCAGCGTAGCCAGATCGGCGGGTACGGGCGAGTTATTGGGATACCGCAAAGCGATATAGCCCAGGACCTGACAAGGATTTTCGAGAATCTCAGCCAGAAGTACGGCAGTTTCGAATATGAACCGATGGTCAAAGATTATACCCCAATGATCTATCGCGGCTTATATGAAAGCGGTTATTGCCGCATTCAAAAGCTCAGAGTCAATGATGTTATCGTGGATATCGATATATACTTCCGCGTGGACCAGGATCCGCCCGCAATGATAATGGATGTCTTTACCCAGGACAGTGCCCATCCCGCCTTCAGTCTGGCTAATCAATACTACCCGAGATCACATTAATCATCCAACCCATAGAACATAGTCAAGTATCTCCAACTTAACCGTTCGTTATTCCCACCTTATCGCATCGATGTACTCGTACCTAACTCATCATCTCTATCGAGTGGCAAAGTCTCTTACAGAATGATTTTTTGTTGAGCAAAGCAAGGGCGGCAGGTAAGATGAGCGGGTAAAGGTGCGAGCAAGTTGCAAAAGCACGGTTAGCACAGGTAAAATCAGTGCTCGAAAGGGGGGAATAGATGTTACTGTCGATTGTCAGCAAATAATTAGTATAGAAAGAGATATAAATCAAAATCATGGAAGATAGCGGTTTTACGCATATACATGTCCATAGCGAGTACAGCCTGCTGGATGGGGCGGCGAGTATCGCCAAACTGGTCGGCCGATGCAAAGAACTGGGTATGGACAGTTTAGCCCTGACGGATCACGGCAACCTGTTCGGGGCAATATTATTCTATCAGCAGGCGCGGGCGGCGGGAATCAAGCCGATCATCGGCATAGAAGCCTACATCGCGCCGGGCGACCGACGGGAAAAGGAATCCAAGGGGATCAGCGAGGCAAGCAACCACCTGATACTGCTGGCGAAAAATAACCTGGGGTATCGCAACCTGTTAAAACTGGCCAGCATCGGCTACCTGGAGGGGTTCTACTACCGGCCAAGGATAGATCGGGAGGTGCTGGAAAGGTACCAGGAAGGGCTAATCTGCACCAGCGCATGTCTGAAAGGCCAAATACCCGACGCCCTGCTGCGGGGCGATATGGAACGGGCCCGGCAAATCGCAGAAGATTACCTGAAACTGTTCGGGCCGGAACGGTTCTTTATCGAACTGCAATGGCATACGGAAGACCAAAACGCGGTAACCGCGATGCTGGCGGACCTGGCTCAGCAGGTGGGGGCGCAGGTGGTGGCAACCAATGACGTCCATTTCCTCAACGCAGAGGATTTCAAGGCTCATGAGGTGCTGACCTGCATCAGCACCGGGAAAATCCTGCAGGATGACAGCCGGATGAAATATCCGCCGCAGTTGTATCTGAAAAGCCCGCAGGAGATGCGGGCGATGTTCCGCCAGTGGCCGCAGGCGTGCAATAATACCCAACTAATCGCCGAACAATGCGAGCTGGAACTGGATTTCTCCACCCGCCATGCCCCGGTATTCAAACCGCCCGACGGGAAAAACCCCAATCAATATCTGGAAGAACTGTGCCGGGAAGGGATAAAACAGCGGTACGGCAAGGCACCCAAAGAGGTGAAAGGCCGGCTGGACCGTGAGTTGGAGGTTATCCGCAGCAAGGATTTCGCCAGCTATTTTCTGATAGTGTGGGATTTTGTCCGCTATGCCCGCCAGCAGGGCATACCGGCTAACCCGCGGGGCAGCGGGGTGGGAACGCTGGTGGGGTACGCGCTGGGGATTTCCAATATCGACCCGCTGCAGTATGGGCTACTCTTCGAGCGTTTCATGGACCCGGAACGCAGCGAAATGCCGGATATCGATATCGATATCTGCCAGAACGGCCGGGCGGAGGTCATCAACTACGTGCGGGAGAAATACGGGCATGTGGCCCAGATAATCACCTTCGGGACAATGAAGGCGCGGGGGGTGATCCGGGACGTGTGCCGGGTGCTTAATGTGCCGCTGGTCGAGGCGGATAAGCTGGCCAAGCTGGTGCCGGAGACGCTGGGGATTACCCTGGAGGAGGCGCTGGAAATCGAGCCGAAGCTCAAGCAGTGGTACCAGCAGGATGAAAGGGTGCGGGAGGTAATCGAGATCGGCAAACGCCTGGAAGGCCTGGCCCGCCATGCGTCGGTACACGCGGCAGGGGTGGTAATCGCAGATGAGCCACTGGATAATTTTATGCCGTTATACAAGGCGGCGAATTCGGACGAGGTGATCACCCAATACGACGGACCGACGGTGGATAAGGTGGGACTGCTGAAGATGGATTTCCTGGGGCTGAAGACGCTGAGCATCATCGAGCGGGCGCGCGAACTGGTCAAACTGGGCAAAAAAAAGGATGTCGATCCGAATAACATCGACCTGGATGATAAAAAAGTATTGCAGTTGTTCGCCCAGGGGCGGACGAAGGGCATATTCCAGTTCGAATCGGGTGGAATGCGGGACCTGCTGCAGAATATGCGGCCGGACCGAATCGAAGACCTCATCGCCGCCAACGCCCTGTATCGGCCGGGACCCATGACGTTGATACCGGAATATAACAGCAGAAAACACGGGCAAAGCTGGTCGCTGCCGCACCCGATTATGGAGGAGGTGCTGGCGGAAACGTATGGCATTATGGTCTATCAGGAACAGGTGATGCAGATATTGAACCAGTTGGGGGGACTGCCGCTGGCCCGGGCGTACCAGTTGATCAAGGCAATCAGCAAGAAGAAAGAGGAGGTTATCAAGTCGGAGTCGGCGAATTTCGTCAAAGGGTGTCTGAAAAAGGGGATCGAACAGCAAAGAGCAGAGGAGCTGTTCGAATTGATCGGTAGGTTCGCAGGGTATGGTTTTAACAAGAGCCATTCGACACAGTACGCGATACTGGCGTTTCAGACGGCTTATTTCAAGAATTATTACCCGACGGAGTTCATGGCGGCGGTTCTGACGTTCGAAATGGGGTCAACCGAGAAGGTGGCAGAGTATATCGAAGAGTGCCGGCAGATGTCAATCGCCGTACTGCCGCCGGATGTGAACGAAAGTTTTGCCGACTTTACGGTAATCTACGAACCAGAGCCCCAGACCAGAAAAGATGAAAATAAATCGGAGCTATCAGGTGTTAAAAAGAAAGGTAAAACTAAAAAAGGAGCGGCGCCGGAAATCAACGCTCCGCAGGGAGAGTGCATACGATTCGGTTTGACGGCGGTGAAAGGGGTGGGCAATCGGGCGGTGGAGGAGCTAATCCGGGCAAGGCAGGAGGGGGGACGGTTCGAGAGTATCTTCGACCTGTGCCGGCGAATCGACAGCCGAACCGTCAATCGTGGGGCGATGGAGGCGCTGATAAAGGCAGGGGCGCTGGATTCGCTGGGAGGGACGCGAGCCCAGCTAAGCGAGGTGCTGGATGAGTCAATCGCGGTGGGCAGCCAGATGCAACGCGACAAAGAAATGGGGCAAATGAACCTGTTCGAGACCTTCGAAAGCGATGAGCAGATTAAAAAAGAATCCTTGAAGCTGCCGGAGGTTCGGCCCTGGCCGCAGCCGCTGATGTTACAGTATGAAAAGGAAGTGCTGGGGCTGTACGTGACGGCCCACCCGCTGGCGCAGTACGCAGAGGAGATACACGATTACAGCTCCGTCCATACCAATACACTGCGGCAGATGCGAGCGGATACGGAGGTGGTGATCGGCGGGATAATCACGCGGCTGCGGTACTGCATTACCAAAAACGGCCGAGGGGCAGGGGCGCGAATGGCCATGCTGACGCTGGAAGACCTGAACGGGTCGGTGGACGGGGTGATTTTCCCGGATGCGCTGGCATTATACGATGAGCTGGTGCAGACGGACCGGATGGTGTTCCTGCGGGGGTGCGTGGATATGCGACGGGAAGAGCCTTCCATCCGGGTGACCCAGGTGCTGGATATGACGCGGGCGGCGGAAGAGCTGACCCAGGAGATACGGGTGAATTTCGCGGACGCCAGGGTGGACCGGGCGCTGTTGGAAAATTTCAAGCGATTGTGCCAGAGCCACAAGGGTAAATGCCCGGTGTATGTGAGCCTTCTGACCGCAGAAAATATGCAGGTGGTGGTGCAGATCGAAGGCGGAGTCCGGCCGGACGCGGAGTTTCGCCGTAAACTGGAGGCACTGGTGGGAAGGGAGCAATTTCGCCTGTATGGGCTGAGGCAAAAAGAGGTGTGAAAGGTGTGAAAAGTGTGAAAAGTGCGTCCGTCTTCGCCCCCGCCTGCACTGAAGTTTCGGCGAGGCTGGAAGAAGGCTTCGACGAGATAAAAAGGGTGCGAAAGGGAGGAGAAAAAAGGTGTCAGGGGAAGAGAAGAGGTGAGAAGGTAAGAAGGTGAGAAGGTGAGAAGGTGGGAAAGGGAAGAAAAGCAATATTTAACCGCAAAAAACGCTATTGAATATCAAAAATCAAAATGCAAAAACTCGCCTCGCTTCGCTTGTCGAAGCGGGTCAAAAATACATAGCAAAATTCACAAATATTATTTATTTTAGAATCATTTTGGCGAGATTGGTTAATTGGAGATTGCCGCGTCGGCCTGGGGCCTCCTCGCAATGACGAACGGTACGAGAATCGCAAATTACATGGGTGGATTAGCGGGGCTAGAGAAAAGGGCGAGGTCGGCGAGTAATTGCAGGTCGAGCTGAGGGGGACGGCCCTGGGTGGTAAGGTAATCGCCAATCATACAGCCACTAGCGCCCGCAAAAAACATCCAGCTTTGCAGGTCACGCAGGGTGGATTCTCGGCCGCCGGCGATTTTAATCTCCTTGGCGGGCAGGACAAAGCGAAACAAAGCGATAGTCTGCAGGGCTACTAAAGGAACTAAAGGAGGATTCTTCTCGAAGGGAGTGCCGGGGATAGGATGGAGGAAATTTATAGGGACGCTGTCAACATCCAACTGCCGCAGGGCAAAAGCCAGGTCAATGCGGTCCTGGAGCGATTCGCCCAGGCCGATGATGCCGCCGGAGCAGGTTTTGAGGCCGGCGCTCTTGGCGGCGCGAAGGGTGGCGAGACGGCTCTCATAGGTGTGGGTAGTAACTACCTGGGAAAAGAAACGCGGCGAGGTTTCCAGGTTGTGATGGTAACGGGTGACACCCAAATCGTGAAGGCGACGAGCCTGGGACTCGGACAGGCAGCCCAGCGAGGCACAGCAGCCGGCTCGGCCGGCAGCGGTGAGGTGGGCGATGAGCGGGGCCAGTTGTTCGATGAATTCGTCGTCGGGATTACAGCCGCTGGAGACCAGGCCAAAACAATTTACGCCGTTGGCAATGGCCCGGTCGGCGGCGGCGAGAATCTGCGATTCAGTCAAGGATTGCGGTTTAACGCCCGTGGCGTAGCGGACAGACTGGGCGCAGAAACGGCAGTCTTCCGGACATAAGCCGGTGCGGACAGAAGCGATGCCGCACAGGTTAATCTGTCGTCCGTAGCGCTGCAGGCGGATGCGATTGGACCAGTAAAAAAGGTCATATAAATTGTCACCTGAAAGTTGCAGCAAAAAAAGGGCGTCGCCGCGGTCGATATCCCGGCCGGTTAATACCTTGTCGGCAATAGAAGCGATTTCGGCAGTGTTGGCAGAAGCGGTCAATTTACGTTACCTTGATGAGTAAGGCTAAGGAGCAGGGGCGGGGGCACCCTCCGGAGCGGCTGGCGGAGGAATGGGAGCGGGCAACTGCGAAGTCGGCGGGGTGGTCGGCGGAAAGGCAGAGAACGGCTGGGCAGGTGTGGTCGGTGCGAAAATCAGGCCCAGGTCGGTATAAGCCAAGGGGGTGATCCGGCCATTGATGTCGGCGCCGTAAACGACTAAAAGCCGGGAACGGGTGTCGCAAACCCAGAGCAAATCCCATTCGCGAAAGCCGACGGAGGTGGCGGCAACCACATAATTTTCACCACGATCAATGATGCCGGAGGTGCTGGCTACCCTCGGCCCAGCAGAGGTGACCAGGACATAACACAATAAAGCAGCGGTGAAAACCAGGAATATAATAAGCGTATTTTTTGCTGCCATATCAGGGAAACCTCAAGGCAAAGTTGGACCGGCCGGCTGGACCAGGCTAATGACCCCGCCGAAGCGAATTACCCGGCGACTGGGGTCGTAAACGCAACCGGCCAATTGCCGATTGACGGGGTCAATAATCCACAAAATCTGATGGTCGAAGCGCAGATCACCGGTTATTAAAATGTAATTGCCGGCGGAGGAAGCGGTAAATGTCTGGGCCTGGGCCTGAGGCAGGTGGGTATAATTAATAACGACCGCGGTTATTAAAACCACATTAAGGCAAAGCAGAATAATCAAAACCCGATCTTTTGTTGGCATGGGTTATTATTCCTGCGTCGGAGTGGGCTTAAATTTTTTTAGACAGACGACCACCGGCAGCACGGTGAGCACCCCTGCGACAAGCCAGGGAAAGCCCCACCAAGGGCGTTCTTTTTCGCTCATCTGGACGTTGGCGGCAGGGGGTGGGGTGGCGGGCTTGGCTTTGTTTTTTGCTTTCTTAGTCTGGCCCGCAGCGAACGATATATCCAGGGAAAATAGCAGTAATAATATGGCCAAGGTTCGGCTGATCTTATGATACAAAGCACTTTTCATCATTAATCACTCACATAATGGTCTATAAGGCATCTTGACTTAACCAGCCCCTACTGCTAAAGTTAGCCAAATAGGTTCCTGGAATATCCCAATTATTAATATTTTCCGGCCAATGTCAACCATGACAGTTAAATAAGCAGAGGTTTTGTCGAACAGTATAACTAAAGAAATCTCCTGGTATTATATCCGCCAATGATGGAAAAGTCAGAAAAAATGATAGAAAAGCTGGCCCAAGAGGCCCGGTCGGCGGCGATACGGATGGCAAGCCTGTCCGCTGGGCAGAAGAACCAGGCGTTAGGGGAGATTGCCCAGGCTCTGGAGGAACGGCATGAAGAGATCGTCCAGGCGAACTACGCAGATCTGGAACAGGCGCAGCAGGAAAATCTCAAGGGGGCACTACTAAAACGCCTGAAATTCGGCAGCGCCAAGCTAAAAGAGGCGATAGCAGGGATTGAAAGTTTGATTAAACTGCCCGATCCGGCAGGTCAGACGCTGCGGGCGATGGAACTGGACGATGGTTTGGAGTTGTATAAGGTAAGCTGCCCGATAGGGGTGCTGGGGATCGTTTTTGAATCGCGGCCCGATGCCCTGGTGCAAATCTCCACGCTGGCCCTGAAAAGCGGCAACGCGGTACTGCTGAAGGGAGGCAGGGAGGCGGCGCGAACCAACAGCATTTTAGCGGAAATAATCACCCAAGCGGCGGAAAAGGCGGGAATGCCGACAGGATGGCTGAGCCTGCTGGAGTCGCGGGAGGATGTCAAGGCAATGCTGGGACTGGATAAGTATATCGATTTGATTATCCCCCGCGGGTCCAATGCCTTTGTCAAATATATCATGGAGAATACGCGGATCGCGGTGCTGGGACACGCGGATGGGATCTGCCACGTTTATATCGACGAGAAAGCGGATATCGAGATGGCGGTGCGGGTGGCGTATGACGCCAAATGTCAATACGCGGCGGTGTGCAACGCAATGGAGACCCTGCTGGTCCATCGGACGGCGGCGGCAGAGGTGCTGGGGCGATTGAAAAAGTTGTACAACGAGGCGGGAGTCGAGCTTCGCGGGGACGAAGAAGTTCGGCGGATAATCGATTGCAAAGAGGCTACGGAAGAAGACTGGCAGACGGAATATAATGATTTGATTCTCTCCATTCGGATAGTGGATAGTCTGGATAAGGCAATCGAGCATATTAATAGCTACGGCTCGCATCATACGGACGCTATTATTACGGAAGACCGGCAGGCGGCAGGGCGGTTTATGAATCTGGTGGACTCGGCTAACGTGTTCTGGAATTGCTCGACGCGATATTCCGACGGCTATCGCTATGGGCTGGGGGCGGAGGTGGGAATCAGCACCGGCAAACTGCACGCCCGCGGGCCGGTTGGACTGGAAGGTTTGGTTATTTATAAGTGGAAACTAATCGGCAAAGGCCAGGTCGTGGCGGATTACAGCGGACCAGAGGCCCGAAAATTTACCCATAAGCCGCTGAAGAAAGATTGCCCCCTGTAATGAGAGATTTTCATCAGGTCAAACGCATAGTGATAAAGGTGGGGACCGGAGTCCTGACGCAAAAGGGCGCCGTCGATACCGAATTTATGCAGGTAATAGCGGATCAGATAACCCAACTGGTCCGACAGCAGCGGCAGGTGATCCTGGTGACGTCGGGGGCGATCGGGATGGGAATAAACGAACTGGAACTGCGCAAGCCGGCAAAAGAAGTGAAATTGCGGCAGGCGTGCGCGGCAGTAGGACAGGTCGTTTTAATGCATGAATATAAAAAGGCCTTCAGCCGACACGGGCAAAAGGTGGCACAGGTACTGCTGACCAACCGAATCATGAGCCAGCGCAAATATTATGTCAATCTCAAAAACACCATGGAGACGCTGCTGAGCATGGGGATAGTACCTATAGTCAATGAAAATGACTGCGTCTCAATCGAAGAAATAGATCTGGCGTTCGGGGATAATGATATGCTCTCGGCCCTGGTGGCTTCGAAGATCGACGCGGAGTTGCTGATAATTCTGACGGATGTGGAAGGCCTGTATAATGATAATCCGCGGAAGAACCGGCAGGCGAAATTAATACCCGTGGTTTACGAGATTAATGAACAGATCGAGTCGATGGCGGGCCGGGCGGGCACCCTTTTAGGGACCGGGGGAATGATGAGCAAAATCGCGGCGATCCGAATAGCATCCCAGGCGGGCTGCAAGGCAATACTAACCCATGGACGAACGGAAAAGGTTATTTTGCGGATCGTCCAGGGCGAGGAAATCGGCACACTGTTTTTGCCGAAACGACGGCTGAATAACCGCAAACGCTGGATACTCACCGCCCGGGCAGAAGGGGTGATTCATCTGGACGCCGGGGCGGCGGCGGCAATCAAAAACCATCATAGTCTGCTGCTGGTGGGCGTGACGGCAGTAGAGGGTGACTTCACAGCAGGCGAGGTGGTCAAACTCGGCGAAGTAGCCAAGGGCGTCGCAAATGTTTCCGCGGTGCAGTTGCGACAATTATTGGAGGAAAAAGACCAAAAAATCGCTAACGATAAAAAACCAAAGGCTATTGTGCATATCAATAACCTGGTAATATTGGAATGATTATCAGACCAGTAGAAAAATGTAAAAAACCCCAGAACCCCAAACAAAGTAATCAATATTCTCAACAGTGATGCCGGCAGCACATCGTGTAACATATTTATTAACAGGCAGTTACGGGCGATTGGGCGGGCTGCGGATAAATTCAATAGAAATGCTTGCAAATGAACGATAAAAAGCCTATAATCGGATTGGCTGGTGGGGTTGGTGCTGGTAAAAGCACGATAGCAGAGGAATTCAGGAAAATTGGTTGTGCGGTAATCAGTGCCGATAAAATAAACCATGAGGTACTTTCAAGGCCGGATGTGGTCCGAAAAATCGACGAATGGTGGGGGAAAAAGGCCAAGATAGTAAAACCGGATGGTCAAATTGATCGTGAAACCCTCGGTCGGATTGTTTTCGATAACGGCAAGCTGTTAAAACAACTCACCGATTTGTCACACCCCTTGATCCTCCAGCAGGAAAAAGAGTTGTTGCAGGCTTATCAAAAAGATCCAAAAGTGACGGCCATTATCCTGGATGTGCCGTTATTATTTGAATCAGGCCAGGATAAGTGGTGCGATTACGTGGTTTTTGTGCGTGCCGACGAGACGCTGCGTTATGAAAGACTACGTCAAAATCGGGGCTGGAACGCGGAAAAGATAAGAAAAATAGAAAATTTCCAAATAGCACTGGACAAAAAGGCAAAAAAAACCGAATATATCGTTGATAACAATTCAAGTATTCCCGCAGTGTCATTACAAGTCAAGAAGGTGTTATCTACAATATTAAAAGATAAGAAGTGATAGCTATGTAAGTGTTTATGAAACGAGGCAGCTAATAAGTAGAAGGCAAAGGATACAGGAAAGGTTATCGGGGGCTGGCGGATCAGATTAGCAAGCAAATTGTCTCGTGCTTGATAGTGAAGCACCAGCTTATCGAGTTTGAGGTGTCGCACCTGGTTTTAAGTTTATGTTATCTAAGCAGTTATAAGCGGCCCCTAAGCGTTTTCGAGCCGAATTTCCCTATATTGAATATGGTTTTTTATCGTTTATTTCATTGAGAGGAAAGTTGTTATGGCAAAAGCCAACCCAAAAACAAAACAAGTTAAAAGGAAAAAGACCACCAAGGCCGATGAACAGGCGGCGGCCGTGGTCGAGGAAGAGGAAGAAGTCCTGGAGGAAGAACCAGAGCCAGATGAAGCGGCAGGGGTCGAAGAGGAAGAAAAAGAAACCATAACCGCCAAAGCGGAAAAGGCACCGGCAACGGAAAAAGACAGCCGACTACGCCGATCCCAGCAAATTATCGATGCGGAGACGCACGCCAAATACGAAGAAATCAAAAAAGGCGAATTGCATATAACCGATCTGCAAAAGATGACGGTAGAACGTCTGCATGAACTGGCGAAAAAAGAAGGCTTGACGGATTGTACCGGCTTGAAGAAACAGGACCTTATCTTCCGCATCGTAAAAGAACGGATCCGCCAGAACGGTTTGATGTACGGCGAAGGGGTGCTGGAACTACTGCCGGACGGCTATGGCTTTCTGCGTACGCCGGATTATAACTATCTACCCTGTCCGGATGATATTTATGTGTCACCCTCCCAGATTCGACGGTTCGGCTTGCGCAACGGCAATATCGTGGCAGGACAGATTCGTCCACCCAAGGAGTCAGAAAAATATTTCGCCTTGCTGCGGGTAGAGGCAGTTAATTTTGAAGACCCGGAAAACCTGACGGAAAAAGTGGTCTTCGAAGATTTAACCCCCCTGCACCCGAATAAACGGCTGGTGCTGGAGACGGTGCCGGAAGAGATCAATATGCGAATCGTGGATATAGCCACCCCAATCGGCAAAGGTCAGCGGGGCTTGATTGTCGCACCACCGCGGACGGGCAAAACAGTACTGTTGCAAAAAATCGCCAACGCCATCAGCAAGAATCACCCGGAAGTTTATCTGATGGTTCTGCTGATCGATGAACGGCCGGAAGAAGTAACAGAAATGGAACGGGCTACCGCCGATGATGTGGAGGTCATCAGCTCCACCTTCGATGAACCGGCCAGCCGACATATCCAGGTGGCGGAGATGGTTATCGAAAAGGCTAAGCGAATGATAGAGTATGGTCAGGACGTGGTGATCCTGCTGGATTCGATTACCCGACTGGCACGAGCCTATAATACGGAAGTACCCCACTCCGGCAAAATACTGACCGGCGGCGTGGACGCCAACGCCCTGCAAAAACCCAAGAAATTTTTCGGAGCGGCCCGCAATATCGAAGAAGGCGGATCGCTGACCATTATAGCCACCGCCCTGATCGAGACCGGCAGCCGAATGGATGAAGTTATCTTCGAAGAATTCAAGGGTACGGGCAATATGGAACTGCATCTGGATCGGCGGCTGGTGGATCGGCGAACCTGGCCGGCTATCGATATCAGCCGCAGCGGCACCCGCAAAGAAGAATTACTCCTGGATCCCAAAGAACTGGAGCTGGTCTATCGCTTACGCCGGGTTCTGAGCGATATGAATCCCGTGGAAAGCGTGGAACTGCTCAAGAGCCGACTGAGCAAAGTTAAGACCAATGCCGAATTCCTCATGACCATGAATCTTAACTAATACTCTGTCCGTAAGCTATCCTGGCAGCACGTTGTTGCTGCATCCACCTTTTTAATGTAGCGATTTTGCAGCTTGCGAGAGGCAAACTATGTCTATTTACTGGGCGGAAAGATTATGCTAAAATATATGTTTTAGTCATAACGATAAATTTTGCATAGCCCCCTGGGAGAAAAAAGATGAAGGACCCCGAGCTTTCCGAGCAGAAATTAACCGCCAAGGATCGACTGGCCATCAGACGCCAGGAGATGGTGCAGCGGGATCCCAAGGAAAGAAGGGGTAATTTTAAAGAGGTAAATCTGGGTCTGCCGGAAAAGCTGGCCATTCTGGAGGCCCAGCGGTGCCTGCAATGTAAAAAAGCCCAATGTATCCCCGGCTGCCCGGTGGGGATCGACATCCCTGGTTTTATCAGGAAGATAGCGGAAGGAGATTTTCTGGGGGCGGCGGAGATTATCCGGCGGGATAATAACCTTCCGGCGATAACGGGCAGAGTCTGTCCCCAGGAGACGCAATGCGAGGTCGAATGCGTTCGCTGCAAAAGTGACGCTCCGGTAGCCATCGGATATCTGGAGCGATTTGTCGCGGATTATCAGATGGAGCATCAGCAGGATCGTCCCCGTGGGCCGGCGTTCAAGACGGGCAAAAAGGTCGCCTGCATCGGTTCGGGACCGGCGGGCATGACCTGCGCGGGCGAACTGGCGAAAATGGGGCACGAGGTGACAATTTTTGAGGCTTTTCATCAGCCGGGCGGAGTGCTGGTCTATGGGATTCCGGAGTTTCGTCTGCCCAAACGAATCGTACACGAGGAAGTCGAGAACCTAAAGTCGCTGGGCGTCAAGATTGAAACCAATATAATCGTCGGCAGAACCCTGACCATCGAACAGTTGTTTAAGGAGGAAGGATTTAACGCAATATTCATCGCTAATGGGGCGGGGCTGCCCAGTTTTATGAAGGTTCCGGGCGAAAATCTCAAAGGAGTGTACTCGGCAAACGAGTATTTGACGCGTGCCAATTTGATGGGAGCATATCGACGGGAGAGCGATACCCCAATAATCCGCGGCCGACAGGTGTGTGTAATCGGAGGGGGCAATACGGCAATGGACGCCGTCCGCATCAGCAAACGTTTGGGAGCCGAAGAAAGCACACTGGTATATCGGCGAAGCGAAGAAGAAATGCCGGCCCGGGTGGAAGAGGTACGACACGCCCGCGAGGAAGATATAAAATTTGAGATGCTGACCGCACCGGTAGAGGTTCTCGGCGACGAAGCGGGATGGGTAAAGGCACTGCGGTGCATCCGGATGGAACTGGGTGAGCCGGATGATTCCGGCAGACGCCGACCGATACCGATAAAAGGATCGGAATTTGTAATCGAGTGCGACCTGGTGATAGTGGCGATAGGCACCAATGCCAACCCCCTGCTGACCCAGAATACACCGGGGCTGGCACTGAATAAATGGGGTTATATCAAAACCGATGAGAACCTCATGACCAGTATTGCGGGGGTGTTCGCGGGCGGGGATATTGTCCGAGGAGCAGCAACGGTCATATTAGCAATGGGCGATGGCAAAACAGCCGCGAAAAATATCGACCGATATCTAAAGGGGGAAAACAATCCCTCCCCTAAATAAGAACAATCTCGAAGCAAGCGCAAATCTGCAACTTGAGCAAGCGACGGGTAAAGCCGATGGAGGGACTTGAACCCTCAACCCCGGCTTTACGAAAGCCGTGCTCTACCGTTGAGCTACATCGGCGCAGAGGCAGATGAACCGCCGATCAGAAGCACCTTATTTTCCTCATGGCCGATTACATCGTACAATATTTTTGTCTCATGTCAATTGGTAATTAAATGTTACCGGAGCCATAGTTTTAAGAGCGATGGGAAATCAGGAAAAACAGCGAAAAAAAAGACGCCGCTCAAAAGTAAGCGGCGTCTTTAAATCCGAATCTGCTTATCACCATCCCGCAGGATGATGGGTTAAATGTCGCAGTTAGAACTGGAATTGCAACTGCGTCCGGACCAGAAACAGGCTGTTGTTCTGGATGCCGTCAAAGTTGGCGGGGGACGAAATAATGGGCAAACTATCAATGTAGGTGATATCCATGGTCAGCTTAAGGTCCTGACCGGACAGATACCAGTTCCAGCCGCCGGCATATTCGTAGGAATCGTTGGTATTGTCAACACATACCCCACTTACCCGCCCGATCAGCTCAAACGTCCTGGGAACGAGGAAGCAACCGCCCTGAGCATACCAACCATAGTTGTCATATCCTGAACCGACAATGGAATCACGTGGACCACCGAAATCAGTGTTGCAAACGTAATCGCCAGGATAGTCGGTAGTAATATGTTGATAGAAACCTTCCAAAGTAACGGACAGCCCGCGGTATTTCATAGAGATGTCGGCGCCCACCAGGGAGGCTTCACCCAGGAGATTAAAGACATCGCTGCGGCCGTCACTGCCTCGGGCCAGGAAACTGTAGTCGTCACTGACGCCGCCGGCAAAATGCTTTTCGTCTCTATCGTTGGTGTAAGCGAAGCTGCAACCTACCAGAGCAACGGGATTTTCATGGTATTCCAGATCCGACTCATCTGCGAAATCATCCATCGAGGCACCCAATAGAGGGGTGGCAATCCGCGCCGCTAAGCCGGGACTATTGTCGTTTTGGCTGATGGGGGAACTATTGTTGTTGCGGAAGTCGTTGAAGATCATGGCCTGCCAGAAAGGCTTGATCTCACCCAGATCAACCGTGCCAAACAACCCGACACCGGTTACCCGGTCGATATTGAAGACCTGATCCGCCAGGGAACGATCGGCAAACATCAATCGACCAGAACCGGTAGGCTCCTGTTTGCCATAGGCACCCTTATAGCGACCGGCACTGATGCCCAGCTCCGGCATGAAGGCGTAGCTTAACTCGTATTCATAGAGGTAGGCGCCATCGGAACTGTCGTCATCAGCTTCAAAGATAATCTTATAGTTCAAATCTTTCAAGACATGACCTTGCAGATAAAGACGGGCGCGCTCAAACTCGAAGGCACTGGCGTTGGTGTTGGCGGCTTTCTCGTCAACATCGGGACGAGTACCATCCCGGAGCAATTCATTTTTGCATTCATCGGCTGCTAAATAAGAATGCCGAAACTGCATAAGGGTGTCGATTTCGAGCTTGAACTGATCGTCGGTGCTTTTGATGAAGAAACGCTTATCATAGCCAGCGGTCAGACCGGTATCGGCTGCCTGGCTTGCCGGAGCAGCGGAAAGCTCCTTCAACATCTCCCGCATCATTTCGGCGTTACGCTGCTGATAAGTCTGCTGATTCAACTGCGTTTCCAGCTCCGCTACCCGCTGCTGGAGCAACTGCAATTGCGTCTGGGTATCAGCATCGCTAGCACCAAATACGGCTGATACACCCCAGAGCAGCATACCTATGGCTATTAAATTAATCCATTTTTTCATTGCCATTTCCTTTCGCTTTTCTGTTTCCCAAACTTCCTTTCGCTGCTTCACCATGAAGCAGCCTTTTCCAGTACTGATAAACGTATAATTGCCACCTAACTAATCAGATTCATCGACCTTAGAGGTCAATATGCTTGAAAAAAAACGCCCTCTCTGTCAAAAACCTCCACCGAAAATAACAAGACATATAAACATCACAGAGATATTTATTAACGGTGCTGTTCTACGATGAAAAAATATATTGTCAACTGGAATTTCAGGAATAGTTGATTCCTTGGCCAGATAATGTTAAATTAATTTCATTGGCATTTATTTACTCCCAGTTATATATTTTGGCAAGAAAAAACCGTTTTTTTTTGTAAAAAGCGCCGGTGCGGTGCGATGTAACAGATTGCCAAATAGGCACTTATTGAAGAAACTGTTTATGTTGCGGCTGATAATTTTCGATTTTGACGGGGTAATTGCCGATAGCGAAAAGTCCCATTTTGAGAGTTTTCGCGCAGCCCTGGAGAGTGAAGGTCTTTCCTTCAATTGGGCCGAATATAGCCAAAAATATCTAGGCTATGAAGATACGGAAGCTTTTTATCGCAAACTGACCGACTCGGGTACCTCAGCTACACCGGAGCGAATCAAACAGCTTTGTCAGCGGAAGAGCGCCCAATTCTTACAACGCATGCAGGGCGGCTGTGTAATAATGGCGGGAGTCGTTGATATTCTGGATAGGGCCCGCCAGCAAGGGATAATCTGCGCGATATGCTCCGGCGCCAAACGCCGCGAAATCGAGTTTATTCTCCAACAGGCACAACTGCAGGATTTTTTTGCCCAGATTGTAAGTGCCGATGACGTCCGCAGAGGTAAGCCGGACCCCGAAGGTTATTTGCTAAGCCTAACCCGCATCAATGCCAGTCTCAACGGTCAAGAGCCCATCCGTTCCGAGCAGTCCGTGGTAATCGAGGATAGTTTCTGGGGCATAGAGGCAGCCCATCAGGCGGGGATGCGATGCCTGGCGGTAGCCACTACTTACCTGTCAGAACAACTCAAAGACGCAGATGCCGTGGTAAAGGATCTTACTTGCTTGACGGTGGAACAACTGGAAGAGATTCTGAACTAAAACAATTTTAAAATTTAGATAACTATCTTATAAATAAACAGTTTTGCTTATAAATTTCAGTAAAATCGCAAAATAAGTCCGATAACCTGATATTTTCTGAATTTAGGTTATGAAAGATGAATTTCGGAATTAAAAGATCAGAAGGTGTACTGTTTGATTTATCCGCCCGGTTGAAAAAATATCGCTGGATTTTATTTATTTATTTATTCGCGCTGATCTGTGATGCGATTTCAACTATCCATTTTATGGCTATCGACGGACCCAGGGCGGAAACACATCTGGTGATACGCTATGCCTCATTAATCTTGGGCGGAATCGCCGGGCCGGTAGTCGGAATGATAATAAAAGCACTGGGAGGGCTATTGGTGGTTGCATTCTGCGGGCGATATGCGGTTTATATTCTTATAACGGCGATATTTATGTCCTTGTGGGCGGCCTGGTATAATGTGTGGGGGGTTGATGTTTATGTGCCATATTTTATGAATTGGATTCCTTGGTAGAGATCTTATCGAGTATGCCGGCCTAAATTATATCCGTAGAACAAAAAACCGAGGGCAGCTAGGTGGCTGCCCTCGGTTTCATTTTTCTCCTGCGGATGAAAAGTATCACCCGCGGGTACTCAAGTAAAACATTTCAAGCTGTACAAATCAAAGCGAAACTCAACCTTTGCGTTTGCGATACAGCAGGCTCAGGCTACCCAGTCCCAACAGGGCTAAAGTGGCTGGCTCCGGCACACCATAGTTGTAGATATATGCTACCTGTGCCGGCGTCAAAGCTCTATCCCAAATGGCTACCTCATCAATGAGACCATCGTGAGAATACGCCGAGCTAGTGCTTGTACCACCTGGAGTATAATCACTGTTGGCATAGATGCCAATGCCGACCGCTAAGTTATAGCCGCCGTCGCCTTTGTCAACTATACTATCCGCAAGAACTTGCTGCGTCATGTTCGCCGCACCATCGAGATAAATGACCGCCAATCCCGTGGAGTCACACGTCGTTACTATATGATACCAGATGTCCCAGTTTGGTGTAGTATAACCTGGTGGATCCATAGCCAGGTGGTGTATGCCATCTGTGGTGCCGGGTGTGACGGACATGGTACTGGTAGTACTAGATGTGTGAGCAATCCTAAAGGAAATCCGCTGAGCACCATTTGGTCCTGATGGATTAACTGAAGTGGTATTCCAGTTGGTTTGCAGACACCAATGACCGCCGGTCCTGCTTCTTTGCACCAGCGCAGCCCATGCGCCCTGAGTGACGCCGTCTGTACCATCGGCTATCATCGGGGAGTTAAATTTAACCCAGGCCGATATGGTTATCTCAGTGGCAACATCAAAATAGGACTCATCCGGCAGGATCACGCCTTGATTAATCCGCGTGCCGCCGACGCCGTTGGTATCATAGCTGTCAAAAGCCCGAAGGGAAATCGCCTGGAAGGATTTACCCGTGACGTAGGTCGGGGTGGCGGTACTACTGCCACCACTCCAGTACACACCATCTTTGCTGTTGCCCGCATAGTCATCCGTATCCCCGTCAAAGGGATAATAAGCTATCGGGCCGGTTGCCTGTGCCAGGGCGGTTAAACCCAGACACACAACCAAAGTAAAAATCAACCTTTTATACATTTCCTGCTCCTTTAAACATTTCAACACCTGATTAAACTCCCATTAAGAAGGTGGCTTCAGGTGGATATAGTCACCAATCTTCTGCCTGAAACATAAAACAGACACTTACACTTATGTTCTTCTTCCATCTTCAGCAGTCAGGCCTCTGCTCCAGATGCCTTCTCTACCGATAAATCCTCCTTTCCTTTGCCGCATCTTTCTCGGCATAAAACGCTTAACTTAACTCTCTCTATATATATTATACCAGTTCTCAACAAAAAACCGCTGGTATCCAACAAGCAAAAGGACATTTAAATAAAAGATGTTCTGCGCAAAGCCACTGCTCCAAGCGAAATCTTACCAAGAATAAATGAACCAATTCGTAAGATTAATGACTTTTACTTAAAATACTGCGGAAAGAGTTAGAAATGCTCCCCATTAAGGAACATTTTCCTCCTAACCTTTATCCCGCTATATCTTCGTCTTCCTCGATTTACTCGCCAATTGCCATAAAGCTAAATAAACTAGTTACCTGCACACATCATCATTAAATACTTTTTATGCTTATATGTCAAGTGAAAATAAGGTTTATGATTCAATCTCTATATCAGCATAGCGGGATAAAAAGACCTTAGATTGGATTTTGAGGAAAAGGCAAGAATACCATCCCCGCTATCTTGCCTAATTTGCCCATTTTGGCATTTCTACCTTGTTGCTGTTTCATAATCAAAAAAAGGCCCCGGCGAAATCAATCGCCGGAGCCTTATTGGTAATCATTCAGATCCGATGATCATCATGAAGGATCATTGTTGGTCAGCCACTGTTCCGCCATCTTCAACAGATCATACAGGTCAACATAGCAGTCCGGATCGCCTTCAGGACCAGAGATATCTGCTTTCATGTATGGCGTATTGGGCATACCGCAATACTTCTCGTTGTCGGTAATATTGACCGTTACATTATCGGGAGTAATCGAGTCATATTGACCGCCGGCGAAACTGCCGGAAATCGTAGCTGGATGCGTCTGGCCAACCTCGCTTTCAAAGTCTTCGTCATTTACCACCGTGACCGTTACCGTCTGGGCATTCATCCAATCAGTAGAGGTGAACGTCAATTGGGTGGGACTGACCGTTATCTCAGTGGTATCATAACTGAGTGACAGAACCGCGTTGCCGCCATACGGAGCACCGGTGAGCACGACCGTATAGTCATCCGTAGCAGGCGAGCCATTTTCACTGACCGCCAATGTCGTAGGAGTTACAGTCACGCCACGGGTATCATTATCCGTGATGTCAACCTCCAAGTACGCGGGGTCTGCGTAGCTGCCGCTGGCGGAGTGAGTTATCTTCGCCTTAGTGCCAACGGTCGAGTTCTCAGCCGCGGTGATCGTTACCGTCTGCGCCGTATACCAGTTGGCCGTGGTGAATGTCAGGCTGGGTTTGTCAACCGAAACATTGGGATCGGGAGAAACCGTTACCGTTACATTACCGGTGGGCAACTTGGTCAGAACCACACTATACTTATCGGTGTTTGAACCAAGCTCCGCCTGCTCCGCCACATGGGTGTCCGGCACTATTGCCGCACCCGGCAGTCGCGCTGACAAGGTCTCCATGATGCCGATCTCATTGGTGTCCATAACCTCCAGCTTGAAATTCTTCATGGACAAGCCGGTCCAGGTATTTTTGCCGCTGGTATCCCCGGGTTCGCCTGGATTGTAATAACCACTGCACCAGAAGCCCAGGGTGATGGTATGGTTCGGATCGGTATTGTTCAGAACCGGAATATATCTGACGCTGTCATGCCAATCGTCTGACATGTTGTTACCGCCGTGCCGTGGTTGATTGGTCTCCAACAGACACAGGTGGTTGTTGGGATCAATAGTACTGGGTTCACCGCACCGCACGCCATCGAGCAGTAAGACAACCTCGTGGACATAGTCGGACGTGACACCCAAACCCTCGTGTAAGCCAAATCGCGAGGTTACCTTGACCATCTTATTGGCTTCGGCGACGGTGAACTTGCCCTGCCAGCCGGCGGCGTATCCCGACTGATAAAAATTAGGTTCATTTTCACCATAACCGCCCCAGAGAGTTATGCCGGGACTGCTGGTGCCATCCCTGACATCAGGATAATAGACACCATCGGTAATGGATGACTGGTTGGTGCCGAGGATATTCTCGACATAGTAACCGTCAAAGACATCGGGATTTACCAGCGAGACGTTGGCATCGGTAAAGCCGCCGCCACTGGCCACGAATTTGATATCCGGATGATCAATAAAACCATCGAAGGTGGTCACGTCATTGACGCCGCGTATTGCAATTAGTTGATCGGTGTACCAGTCGGCCGTAGTAAAGACCAATGAGGTTGGACTATAGGCATAGGCCTCAGTAGAACTGACGGTAACCGTCACATTCCCGCTCGGCTGGGCGCCCAGCTTCACGTTGATATACTCGTTGGGCTCCACTGCTGCAGGAGTCAATGAATAAGATCTCGTGGCGCCAAATTCGGCGCCCGGACCATCTTCCCATAAATCAAAAGGTTCCGTCGGGGTTGCAGAAGCAACAACCACATTCTTATAATCATTGTCGCTAATGTGCACCACCACATTCCAGTCGGGCAGCTCGCCAATGTTGAAATTGGGATCGTCGCCGCTGCTCATGTCATGAGAGACGATAGAGTTGTGGGCGCCTTCCGGAACAGCGTCATCAATCACGGTTACCGTAACCGTCTGGATACGGTAGGTAGATTGATTGGCATCCTCCGTATTGGTGAAAGTAAGCGCTGTGGGAGATACCGTTACATTATTGGAGTCATAAGTGAGATCCACACCCACGGTATCGGAACCGTCCGGCAACCTGAGCAGAGCAATGGTGTACGAATCCGTAGTAGGTCCACCAACACCGCCTTCCGTAACATCGGTGGAGCCGTCGCTCTCCGTAATACTCATGGTTAAAAACCCACATTTTGAAATGTTGTCAGCGGCATATATAGCCGCAACCTGGTCCGCGGTTAACGCCGAGTCGAAAAGCGCCACGTCGTCGATCAGACCATCGTGAGAATAACTCGAGCTAGAGCCTGTACCACCGGGAGTATAATCACTGTTGGCATAGATGCCAATGCCGACCGCCAAGTTAGCAACGGGGTCGGATTTATCAACTATTGAAAAATCAGGCCCAATAACTTGCTGCGTCCTGTTCTCCGCAGAATCAAGATAAATCACCGCATATCCCGTGGAGTCATACGTCGTTACCACATGATACCAGAGGTCCCAGTTCGGCGTAACCCAATCAGTTGGATCCATAGACAGGTGCAAACCGACATCGGTAGTGCCGGGTCTGACGGACATGGTACTGGTAAGACTAGTCGGGTGAGCAATCCTAAAAGAAAGCCGCTGGGCTGGTGAAGTGGTATTCCAGTTGGTTTGCAGACACCAATAACCGCCGGCCCTGTTTCTTTGCACCAGGGCAGCCCATGCTCCCTGACAGGTGGTTCCATTATAGGCTATCATCGGAGAGTAAAATTTACACCATAATGATATACTAAGCTCTTTGTCAAAATCAAAAAAGGACTCATCCGGCAGGATCACGCCTTGATAAATCCGGGTGCCGCCGACACCATTAGTATCATAGCTGTCGAAGGCCCGGAGGGAGATCGCGTTGCCGGTTCCAGTCTTTGCACCAGTGACAAAGTTCGGCGTGGCGGTAGTGGTGCCGGCGCTCCAGTAAACTCCGTGTTTGCCGCCGCTGGCATAGTCATTAGTATCCCCGTCAAAGGGATAATAAGCTACCAATTTCGCCTGTGCCGTGCCGGCAAACCCCAGGCACAAGGCAAAAACCAAAATCAACCATAGAAACTTCTTAATCATAGCCCTACTCCTGTAAATTTACATTTGAATATTTATCCAATTAAACACCTGTTTACCCTTAAAGTTCCGGCCAAGTACCGCCCCCGGCGTTGGGATCACAATCGTCGTCCGTCGGATCGATGCAGATCAGCCAGCCATTCGCCATCTCCGCCAAGTCATACAAATCGACGTAGCAGTCCCAATTACCATCCGGTCCGGAAATATCCGCTGCCATACGGACCGTATTCGGATCACCGCAATATGACTCGTTATCCGTAATATAGACCGTTACATTCGCAACACTAATCGCATCGTAACCACCGCCGGCGCAACTGCCGGAGATAACCGTGGTATGGGTCTGCCCGGCGTAGCTTTCCAAAATTTCATCGTCCACCGCGTAAACCGCTATGGTCTGCGGCAGATACCAGTTGCCGGTGGTAAAGGTCAGACCCGTGGGGCTGAGCGTTACCTGATCGGAAGCATAGGTCAGATTCAACGTTACACTCGCGGACGGCACTCCACCCAGACTTACGGTATAAGTGTCCGCCGCAAAAGATCCTTCTGCTACCGCGGTCTTGCTGCCGGACTGCGTCACAATCACACTTTTTACGTCGTCGTCCCGAATCGCGACGACCAAATCCTGCAGCTTGTTCGGGTCATGGCCCCAGTTATAAGCGGCCCCATTGGGATCCGAACAGGAGACCGTATGGGCAATCGAGGAATTGTGTAGTCCTTCCACAGAACTGTCATCGACCGCGGTAACGGTAATCAACGCCTCCCAGGAACTGGCCTCGTTTATTATCGCGGCAGTCGGGCTGACCGTTACCTGACTGGAATCGTAGCCCAGGGTAACGGTGATATTGGGATCGCCGGCGGACCTTTTATACATCTTGATGGTATAACTGTCGGTCGCCGGAGCGAGCAAGCCACCTTCACAGACGTTGGTGCTGCCTTCACTTTCACTGATACCGGCCAGAACGTTGCCGGCAACAAATCCCGGAACGCCGACCTCGTAAATAAACTGCACATTGGCGTCGGTCAAGGCGTTGTCGAAAATCGCCACTTCATCGATCAGACCATCGTGAGAACTTGAATAGCTGTCGCCGGTCCCCCAGGGGGTATAATCACTGTTGGCATAGATGCCGATGGAGGCTGCTGCCTGGATGTTGTTTCGGTCACCAATTGATCTGTCAGCCGCAGTACGTGATAGCTGCATGTTAAGCTGGCCATTGAGGTAAATCGCCAAGTAGCCGCTGGCGGAGTCATACGTGGTCACCACATGATACCAGGTATCCCAAGCGGGATTATCATATTCATCCACACCCAGGTGAAATTTGTCGTCGGTGGTGCCGGGTCGGACGGAAAAGGTACTGCTGGCACCAGCAGTGTGACCGATTCTCCAGCCCAGCCGCTGAGCATCGACATTCCAGTTACTTTGCAGACTCCACTGGTCGCTGGCCCGGCTTTTGGCCAATAGGGCACTAAACCAGCCCTGGTTATCGACGGTAAGCACGGAATTAAATTTAACCCAGCACGACAAACTTATCGCATCAGTAAAATCAAAATAGGTTTCATCCGGCAGAATAACGCCCTCCTCGATCCGCGTGCCGCCGACGCCGTCGGTATCATAGCTGTCAAATTCGTGGAGGGAAATAGCCTGGCCGACTTTGCCCGTGACGAAGGTTGGCGTGTTGGTACTTGCACCGGCGCTCCAGAACACACCATTTTTAGCATTGCCGGCAGTGTCATTAGTATTCCCGTCAAAGGGATAATAAGCTACCAAACCTGCCTGTGCCGCGCCGGTAAAACCCAGGCACAAGGCAAAAACCAAAATCAACCATAGAAACTTCTTAATCATAGCCCTACTCCTGTAAATTTCACCTGAATGTTTTCTTCCAAGCCGATAATCACAGGTGAATACGATTATCGTCTTTCCTTTTCCTCAGCTAACATAATATTTATCCTGCTTGCCTGATGCTTGCGCCTACTCCGCTAACCGTCGCCGACAGGCCCGCGACCACGGTTCGGATTCTCCACCCTTGTACCCTCCTTTCTTTTCTTTCTGAATTTTTTCTGCCCCGAACCAAGTTCTCTCCGCTTTCGTCTCCTTATCCACTCCACATTGATATACTAATTGTTCCGATAAACACTCGTATCTATCCGATTATATCCTGTAATCAACACCTTTTAGGGAAGGACTACCCCTCTGTGCCATATATACAATAACTGCTTTGAATGCAAAAATTTGCCGGCGATTGGCACAGTCCGCCCTTCGATATGGTTACATTTTCTCCAAAGTCTCCTAAATGCCACGGTTAAAATGATGTTATCTTTCTTTCGAGCAAAACTTCAGATTTAACAAATAGTTGCACATCTATAGATAACTTGACATCAATAATTATCGTACATTTTAAATATGAAATCCATAGCTAATAGTAACATAATAATGTATAAAAGGAACTTTTGCCCGAATAAAAGCAAACCGTCAAAACCCGGCGGATTAAAAAAATACCCATCAGGTAGTCCCAATAACATATAGTAGGCGATATTTTTTTATTAATTATGAAACTGAGCCACATCGCCATAAGGTCCCGATGATAATGATATTTTAAATCATCTCTTGGAGATAATCGCTTCCCGTGATATTTAAATGTTATGAGAGTTATGCTTTTTTTTAAACTATCGACTTAAAAATTTAAGGAGTTAAGGAAAATAAACTCGACTAATTTTTTAAAATCATATTCCTTATATTATGTTGCATTGGTCCATATTTTCATTAATTTCGCAGGATATTCGATATTTTTTACGGTTCAAAATAACGGCCAAATAAGAGGTGACGCCATGGAAAAATTTGTCCTTGTTTGCCGGTCAAAAGTTTTACAACTGTCTGATAATACTATAATTATGGGAATTATTAACGCCACTCCCGACTCGTTCAGCGACGGCGGTGAATATCTCGAACCAGCTCTTGCGGTCGAACATGGCCTGGAAATGGTCGATCAGGGAGCGGCGATAATCGATATCGGCGGTGAATCCAGTCGGCCCGGCGCCCAGCCGGTTGAGCCGGAAGAACAAATAAAAAGGGTGATACCCGTAATTTCCCAGTTGTCCCGACAATCCGATATTATCATAAGTATCGACACCACAAGCAGTAAAGTAGCAAAAGCCGCCCTGGAGGCAGGGGCTGCGATAATAAATGATATATCCGCGATGCGTTTTGATAAAAAAATGGCTCTCTTAGCGGCGAGAGCAAAAGTACCGGTGATACTTATGCATATGCAGGGCGAACCCGGCTCTATGCAGGAAAAACCCGTCTATAAAGATGTGGTCCAGGAAGTCAGGGGCTTTCTCCAGCAAAGGATCGAATATGCCGTTTCCGCCGGTATTCAACGGGAACAGATAATAATTGATCCGGGGATAGGATTCGGCAAGACAGTGGAACATAACCTATTACTAATGAAATACTTAAAAGATTTTTCCGAATTAGGGACGCCGATATTGGTTGGCCCGAGCCGAAAGGCATTTATAAAATCGGTTTTGTCTATAGAGCACCCGCAAGAGAGGCTCTGGGGCACGGCGGCCGCCGTAGCCTGGTGCGCCTCCCATGGGGCACAGATAGTAAGAGTTCATGAAGTCGGGCAGATGGCGCAAGTGGTCAAGCTGACCGCTGCCATAAAAAATGCCGGAAAAATATAACGCTGCCCGCAGACAGTAGGACATATCTTATTATTTTTCATGAAATCCTCCCAGAAAATATGGGAAAATAAGGTTTTTTCTGGCTTTGCTAACCGGCAAAAATGTGGCAAGATATATCGCATCATGATTTCAGCCGTAAATAACAAGATAGGCGCCCGTAGCTCAATTGGATAGAGTAACGGACTTCGAATCCGAAGGTTGCAGGTTCGAGTCCTGCCGGGCGCGATTATAATTCCTTTCTTGGGTTATACTTACAGCATACACCTTCACAGTTAAACTGCTAAATTCGGCAGAGTGGGTCATTTTTAGGTCAGTCAAGACGTTGTGGAGTCTGAAAAACCATGGCATTTCCGCAACTCTATTCCCTGTTTTCTGAGCAAAAATGTGGATTTTATTGTCTTGAAACATGAGTTCCAGATTTTATCCGAAACTCACTTATTCGTTCCGAAAATCTGTATAACTTCAAGAATCTGAAGCTATTATACTGAACTTTCATTCCCACGTTATAAGGTCATATAGGAAAGAAAAAATCTTGCAAAATATGTAATTTGTTATTTGATGGCATTAAATTAAAATTAGAGTATTTATTTATTAACATCTTTATTTTCAATGGTTTACATTTAAAAATTTGTAATTGCGGCATTATATGTTATACTTATAACATATTTATAACTATATTTGACAATCAAAAAATACGTGATGTATTTAATTAGGATGTTGCTTTCTCGTTTCGGAATGACTGGCAATCAGTCCCAGTGGTGTATTGATGATAGGGCTAAAAGATTTGATTGGAGGTTATTGTTCATGGACAAAAGTTTATTACTCGAAGAGATAAGAGAAAAATTAGCGCCAAATGGAATTTGGACATTACAACCCAAAATACAGGAAATTCTGGACGCAGAAATCGTCACTTTGCCAAAAGATCGAAATCTTACAGAAATGGAACGTCGTTATCCGTCAACGCCATCTGGTATGGGTGTTTTTCTGAATGATTTCTTTACTCGCCATTTTTTTCAGGTTCAGGATTCCGTTCTCCAGCCAGAGGTATTTGAAAGGTTCTGTCTTTCCGTTCAAAAGGGGAAAGTAAATATTGCAGATATCGGTAGCGGTCCGGCGGTGGCCACTTTAGCAGTTTTGGACTTGTTTGATGTTATGCAAGAAACTATCCGAGTACCAAGAACCAAGGTGAATATAGTTCTCAATGACATCTCTGTAGTGTGTCTTCAAACCGGTCAGAAAATGCTACGTTCCTTTCTAAGGCACATTCTCGATTTCATGTTGGATAGAGAAACGATAGCCGTTGATACTCCTTTCCCTAAAAGTTTGAATCAACTTAGACGCATTTCTCACTATGCTGGTCTTTACGATTTGTGTTTCATGTCATATGTGCTTGTCCCATTAAAAGAAGAGATGACACATAACGATATACAGGCGCAGCTACAGGAATTACTGGGTTATTGTTCAGAAAATTGTTTTTGTATTATAGTGCAAGATAAATTTAGAGAATCATTAATACGCCATGTCGGCAGATTACAAGGTGTTTCCACACACAAAGTAGAATTAATTCAAAAAGTGTATGATAAGAATAATACCAATACAGAACAAGCATACACCTATTACAGAACAACTATTATACCAAAATTAACAAGAAGAGATTACGGTGTTTCGACAAGATTTTGTTTACAGAATTTGGCGAGAATATGATTGTTTTGACAAATCTTCAAAAAAGGTTCGATGATATGATGTTGTGCCACTTCACGAGGTAGTCGCCAGGAACCGCCCCGAAAAACAAGCTGACGGGGACAAGCAAGGTGTTCGTAAGATTGTTTAAGGTTTTTCATAATTTGTGATATTGGTTTGAAACGAGGTTGAACGATTTTAGCTACCGAATAAACAATATGCATGGCATTGACTTCAAAGGCTAATTTAACGAGTTGTTCCAGGTCATTCAGTGATTGGGCTTGGGGCAGGTCAAAATCCGCCATTGCTTTTCCACCCGGTAGAGGATCGCGAGGCAGTAGCGGATCAATTCGCAAGATGATGGGAATTTGAGCTTGTTTTAACCGGCGAATGGCTCTGATTCTATCTTTGACAGGAGGTGCTGACGGATCGAATATTGCCCGTGGTTTATCCTGCCAGAAAGCCAGGGAAATTTCTATTCGCAGAGCCGGTAAATTCTGCTGAACAAATATTTGGTGTCGTGGATGATTTTCCGGCAGTGTTCGTAATTGCTGCAACAATTCCAGATACGGCGGTTGAGCAGCAATGGTTGGATTTTTGGTCAGTAACACCACCGACGTGAAACGATGGCGATAACGTAGTATTTGTTGCAGCGCAAATCTTGTCTGACCAACTTGTTCTTCCAGATTTTGGAATGGATCTGTGCTGTTGGAAAGATGTACAGGAGCAGGTGATACGTTAAATTTTTCCAGGTCCTCCAAATCGCATAATAAATTATTTTCGAATTTATCTTTATAGTTGGGTTGATCCGGCTCATAACCGGCGGCATAACAGTATTCACATTTGTGTCCGCATCCTGCATATACATTGATGCAATAGCGATGCCCTGACGGAAAGTCCTTCTGGTCGGCAAAGGGACAATACCATTTCAGAATCCGCGGCCGAGTAACACCGAGCACCTGCTTACGCGAATGATGAGGGAGAAAATACCAAGCCAGTGCCACCCTTTGATTCGGCGCTAGCGACTGAAAAATCGGCTGATACTTTGGATTGATTTTATCAGCTAATTTCAGCCCATTCTCGACATCCAAGCCAAATAAATCCATGCTTTAATTTTATTTGAAAACATGAGGTTTGGAAAGTGGCATATATGGCAAAGCCATTGTGGCTAAAATGGTCAGTCTGATTCTGATTAATGTAAATTTTGCACTGCAAATAGTGGATCACTGAGTGGGTCAGTCGCCACTTGGTGATGACTTGTTATGTATTGCTCCGTGACTTGTCAACCACTTGTAGATCTCGTTTTGGCCAAAAACGGCATATAAAACTATGTATAACAAGGTGTTGCGCGCCGTCTTGGGGCCTTCGAATCCGAAGGTTGCAGGTTCGAGTCCTGCCGGGCGCGGTTGGTAACTTCAGGTCTGTCGCGCAAAGCTGTCGAACAATTATATTCGGCGGCCTTTTTGATGCTTCATCCTTGGGGGGGGTGTAACGTATGCGACAATATTTCCCCCGGACGGATGAGCGGAAGTCCCGGCTCGGTCTTAATAATCAATGGCAGCAAAGGCAAATACTTGCTGTGGAAAAAACAACAGCGGATGACGGCAGGACATGCAAGTAATTATGTAATAAAGAGATATACGACGCTGCCACCGGCCATACGATTTTAAAATAGCTTGCTATAAAAAATTGGGGGGGATTTTTCAATTTTTCTCTTGCAGGGCAGGGGGACAAAGATTATAGGTGGTGTTTATTATATAAAACGATTTATTAGTTAAATAAAACGATTTATAACTGAAGCAAGCGTTTTAAGAAAAGGTGCGATAGTGCCTGTTACCATAAAACAAGTGGCAGACAAAGTGGGAGTATCTCCCGCGGCAGTGTCTTTGGCACTCAATAACGACCCCAACAAGAAATGCACGCTAACCGAACAAACCATAGAGAAAATTCAGCGGGTGGCCCGGCAGATGCATTACCGGCCCAATCTGCTGGCGTCAAATCTGCGGAAGAAGAAGACCAATACCATTGGCGTTTTAATCGCGGCTATGCACACCAATTTCTATCTGCGAATATTAAAAGGAATCCTGACGTCAGTGGTTGATTACTCCTACAACCCGGTTTTAGCTATACATAACTATCAAAAAACGCCGGAAAGAAATCAGTTGGAGTTTTTTATCCAGGCACATGTTGACGGGATTATCGCCGCCTACTCCGGTTATAAAGAAAACGACGAGATCTACCGCGATATCCGGGAAAATCATAAAATTCCACTGGTCCTGGTTAACAGCGGGATCGAGGGAATAAACATTCCCGTGGTACGCAGCGATAACTACGGCATGGCTTATCGGTCAGTCAAGGCGCTGTACGAGTTAGGTCATCGCCGGATTACTTATGTCTATGCCTTTCCCAATAAGAATGTGCAATACGTCAAACAGCGGGAAGAAGGATATCGCGGGGCGATGCGCGAGTTGGGTCTGGAAAAGTATATTAAGGTAATCGCAAAATTCGAGGAACCCACCGCGGAAGATATGAAGCATGTAGCCCGAGAGATATTGCCCCTATGGCAAAAAGCGTCCTCGAAAGCTACGGCTCTGCTGTTAGGAAACGTCTATCTGGGATACGAACTGTTGGAGGCCTGTAAAGCCAGCCAGGTAAAAGTGCCGGATGATGTATCCATCGTCGCCCTGGCGGATGGGGCGCTCAACTCTGTCAGCGGCACCCGCGGCCTAAGCTCCGCCAAAATCGACCTCGAATTGATCGGATGTGAAGCGGGAAAATTACTGATTAGCCTTATACAAGGCCAAACCTGGGACGGCAAGGAACTGATTTTGCCCGCCAAAATATCATTGGCGGAAACGACCAAAAAACTCACTACCTGAATGATTTTCGGTTTTTATGCGTTTAATTGTGGAAATAGGGATCATTACTTATAAGAAAGCGTGAAAAATGTCTGAAAAAAAGAGAATTGACCTGTACAAAGTCGGCGAGGAACTGGAGCCGTTGGAGTTTTGTGTCACCCCGGAATGGAACGCACAATTCATCGAAGCACTCGAGGCGTACTATCCGCGCTATGAAAAGGCAGCTAAAAACCATGCCGCGGCTGTGGTTCCGGGACTGCTGATTGCCAACAGCAATATCACCCGCAGCCCCGGTTTTAAAGTCGATCCGGGCATGGCAGCCGTGCATTCCAAGGAAGAGGTGGAGTTCTTCCAGCCCGCCAGAGTAGGCAAAAACCTGAAAGTAACCTGGAAAGTCATCGAATATTACGAGAAACGCGGCCGACCCTACCAGGTTGTTGATACCTGGATAGTCGATGAAGACGGGAATAAAATCCTGCGACGCATTATTACGGACACATTTATGGGCGGACCTTATAAAGGAGCAAAGGGATAATAATATGTCAAAAATTACCAAAGATAGCGGCATAGGTGAAGAGATTTCGGGCAAACTAAGAACCGTCAGCCTGGAACGGATAAACTATTTCTCCGGCGGATATCCTAAAGGGCCAAACTGGCCGGCTAAGAATATCCATACCGATCTGGAGGCGGCCCGGCAGTGCGGCATTGATACCCGGGCGGCGTCGGGTGCTATGTTCGAAGGGTACCTGATTGATCTGATGATCGATGAATTCGGTGAAGAATGGCTGAACTACGGAAATATGAATCTGGCTTTTATTAAAATTGTGGATAGAGATTACACGCTCGTACCCAAAGCGGTTATCAAAGCGAAAACCCCAAAAGATTCAAAGGTGGAATTTACCCTGGAAATATATTGTGAAGATCAAAATGGAGATAAGGTAGCGGTTGGTACCGCTGTCGGAGTTGTTTGATTGTTTTAATATAAGGTATATCTGAGTATTGGATTAGCAGGGCGTTGTCTAAGTATTTTAACATAAGAAGGAGTATTACATGACTACCGATATGACGAACAAAATGGGCTTAAAAGAAGTAAAATACGAGAAAAAAGGGATGATCGGCTATGTGGCTTTGAATACCGGGGATCGTTTCAACACCTATACCAACAACACCCTGATGGAGCTGCAAAAGGTATGGATGGACTACAACGACGACAGCGACCTGAGAGTCGCTATCCTCTATGGCGCAGGTGATAATTTCTGCGGTGGTCATAATTTAAGGGCTACCGAGTCGCTGGCGTCGGAACCGGCGGCAATCCATTACGGCGATTTTAAATTGTATAAGCCGACCATCGCGGCGGTCGCCGGTTATGCCCTGGGCGGCGGCTGCAGTCAGGCACTGGGCTGCGATATGATGATCCTGGCGGATAACGCCAAGATCGGCTATCCCCAGGCGAAACACGGTATCATCTCCATCGGCGGACCCCAGCGACTGCCCCGGCTGATTCCCGGAATGGCCCAGTGGTACCTGTTCTCCGGTGAATTTATCACCGCAACGGAAGCGTATCGGCTGGGGATGTGCATCAAGGTCGTACCCGCGGCTAGTCTCCTCGAAGAAGCTACCAAGATCGCCGAAGTACTCTGCGAAAGTTCGCCGGATTCCATCAAGACCTTGAAGGAATCGATCGAAACCGGCAAGATGCTGCCCATCAACGAGGCCTTCAAGGCTTCCAAACAGATAGCGGCACGATTCGAATCCTCCGCGGTTTACCAGGACAATCTCAATGCCTTCCGAGAAAAAAGAACGCCGGCCTTTAAACCTAAAAAGGGATAAATGAAACCATTATTTTTTAAGATGATTTTCCCGCACTCGGCGGGGAATTCGCCGGTTTATTTATAAAACCGGAAAAGAAAGGTGAGCAGCATGCGTAAGGTTTATATTTTAGAGGCGAAGCGTACCGCGATAGGTACCTTTGCCGGCACGTTGCAGGATACCGGCGCACTGGAGTTGGGAACAACCCTGGCGAAAAATATGCTGGCCAGCTCCGCTGTCCCGGCGAAAAACGTTAACGAAGTGATATTCGGCAACGTTTTATCGGCAGGTCTGGGACAAAATATCAGCCGACAGATCGCGATAAAATCCGGCATCCCGCAGGAAGTGCCCGCCTTTACGGTAAACAAAGTATGCGCTTCCGGGATGAAGGCTCTGGAGCTGGGTTACCAGTCCATCGTCATGGGCAACGCGGCAGTGGTTCTGGCGGGCGGGGTGGAGAATATGAATATGGCACCCTATCTGGCCAAGGGCGTGCGCTTCGGGCTGCGGATGAACAACGCGACCTTAGAGGACTCCATGGTTAACGATGGATTATGGTGTTCGCTAAGCAACTATCATATGGGCATTACCGCGGAAAACCTGGCGGAAAAATACCAGATCTCGCGTCAGGCGCAGGATGAATTCGCCTTACGCAGTCATCAGCGGGCGGCTAAAGCCATCGCGGCGGGCGTTTTTGCCGATGAAATCGTGCCGGTGCCCGTAAAGCAGAAAAAGGAAACCATCGAATTCAAGGTGGATGAGCATTGTCGGCCGGATACCACTCTGGATAAACTGGCCAAGCTGCGGCCGGCGTTCAAGAAGGACGGCTCGGTCACCGCGGGCAACTCATCCGGAATCAATGACGGGGCGGCAGCGATGATCCTGGCCGGTGAAGAGTATGTAAAACAACACAAGCTGCAGCCGCTGGCGGAGATTATCGCCTTTTCCGCCGCGGCGGTTGATCCTTCCATTATGGGGATCGGGCCGGCGCCGGCGGTAGGAAAGATTTTGCAAAAAGCCGCAGTTAAATTAGCGGACGTGCAGCTTTTTGAGCTGAACGAGGCGTTTGCTTCCCAAAGTCTGGCGGTTTTGCAGGAATTGAAAATTAATACTGAGCTGGTCAATGTTAACGGCGGAGCTATTGCCCTGGGCCATCCGATTGGAGCATCGGGCGCCCGGATCGCGGTGACGCTGCTGCACGAAATGAAGAAGCGAAAATTGACGTTAGGCCTGGCTTCGCTGTGTGTGGGCGGAGGCATGGGTATGGCCATGCTGGTTAAAATGTAAACTTTTATTAAGGTGATAAGGTTATGGACATTAAAAAAATTACCATTTTGGGCGCAGGTACCATGGGCTCCGGAATCGCGCAGGCAGCGGCGACGGCGGGGGTAACCGTCAGTTTAAGAGATATCAGCGAGGAATTCGTCGCTAAAGGCATCAAGACAATCACCAAATATCTGCAGAGCGCCGTTGACAAGGAAAAAATCTCCGCCCAGGAAAAAGACGATATCCTGAGCAGGATTATCGGTACGACGGATTTGAAAGCAGCGGTTAAGGATGCCCAGATCGTCATCGAGGCAGCTACCGAGAATATGGAAATCAAAAAGAAAATATTCCAGGAGCTGGAAAGCCTCTGCTCGCCGGAGACGATATTGGCGACCAACACCTCCGCCTTAAGTATTACGGAGATCGCCTCCGCGCTAAAAGACCCGGCCCGGGTGCTCGGCATGCATTTTTTCAATCCCGCGCCGATTATGAACCTGGTCGAGCTGGTCAGGGGGGCGCTGACCGCGGATGACGTTTTCAGCGTCGCCCGTGAATTCGTGAAACAACTGGGCAAAACGCCGGTAGAAGTTGCCGAGGCCCCGGGATTTATCGTTAATCGCCTTTTGATTCCCATGATTAACGAAGCGATCTTCCTGTTGATGGAAGGTATCGCCTCCAAGGAAGACATTGACGAGGCGATGAAACTGGGAGCCAATCACCCTATCGGTCCGCTGAAACTGGCCGATTTGATTGGGCTGGATGTTTGCCTGGAAGTTATGAAAACTCTTCATAAGGAGTTCGGTGATTCCAAGTACCGGCCGTGCCCCCTGCTCAGTAAGATGGTTCGCGGCGGACTGCTGGGTAGAAAAACCAAAATGGGATTCTTCGATTACCGCACCAAGTAGAGTAGTCAGGAAAATCCCACCTTTATTAACGCCTGGGACTAATCGCAGCCCCAGTCGCAAGGAAACCAAACGATGGAGTATAAGAACATATTAATAACCCAGGACAGCGGTATCGTTACCATAACGATGAATCGGCCCAAGGTATTAAACGCTTTTAACGAAGAGACCCTGCGTGAGCTGGCCGCGGCTCTGGATGAGCTGGACAACGAACAAACGAAGGTAATTATTATAACCGGCGCGGGCGAGAAGGCTTTTGTAGCCGGCGCCGATGTGGCCGCGATGAGCCAGATGGACGTGGAGCAGGCGAGGAGCTTTGCCCAATTCGGCCATCAGGTTATGAGCCGGATCGAAAACTATCCCCGGCCGGTCATCGCCGCGGTTAACGGCTACGCCCTGGGCGGCGGCTGCGAGCTGGCATTGGCGTGCGATATCCGGATTGCCTCCGATACCGCCCAGTTCGGTCTGCCCGAGATTAATCTGGGCATAATGTGCGGCTGGGGCGCTACCCAGCGGTTGCCCCAGTTGATAGGCGCAGGCAGAGCCAGGGAGATGATCTACAGCGGCGATATTATCAATGCCGCCCAGGCGGAAAAGATCGGACTGGTCAATCGCGTGGTACCGCCGGGGGAGCTGACGGCGACGGTCGAAAAATTCGCCCAAAAGCTGGCGGGCAAACCCGCGGTAGCCCTGTCGTTGGTGAAAAAATCAATTAACCAGGCCAGCCAAATTCAGCAATCACAGAGACTGGAATTGGAAATTGACTGCTTCAGCAAATGTTTTGCCACGGCAGATCAAGATGAAGGTATGGATGCCTTTTTAAACAAAAGGCAACCCGTTTTTCAGGGAAAATAACCTGCGGGGAAATTGTTGTAACTGATTTTTTAGGAGTGGTACTTCCGTGCGATTCAATCCGAGCGCTTTCATTCGTATTCCTGCGGAAAATTATCCGGATAATATTTGTATCCAAGACAAAGACTACGTTTCGACCTACCGGCAAACCAACGAGCGGGCCAACTGTCTGGCGTGGGGCCTGATGGGACGCGGCATCGGCAAAGGCGATAAAATCGCGGTTTTGCTCTACAATTGCCATCAGATAATCGAGTGTTTTCTGGCCATGTGGAAGTCGAGCATAATCATGGTCCCCCTTAACACCCGCAATTCCACCAAGGAAAACGCCTATATCCTGAACGATTGCGGGGCCAAGGTTTTGCTTTTCGGCCCGCAATTCATCGATTATGTCGAGCAGCTCCGCCAGGAGATGCCCTATCCGCTGGAGTGCATCTGCCTCGGAGGTAACGCCGGCAAGTTCGTCGATTACGAAGAGATGCTGGCCCACGCCAAACCGGACGAGCCTGACTTCGATGTTGACGAAGAAGATATCCATGCTATCAGTTACACCTCCGGCACCACGGGACTTCCTCGGGGAGTGATTCAAACCTACAGAAGCCGCAAGGAAATCATCGCCAAAATGTTCATGAATACCCACATGTTAATCAATGAACACCAGGTCATTTTGCATGTGTGTCCTTTGACGCACGCCGCCGGTTACCAGGCCACCCCGTTTTTCCTGAAAGGGGCCCGTCACATTATCCTGGATAAATTCGACAGTGAGGTGATATTAGAGACTATCGAACGGGAGCGGGTTACCTGCATCCTTTTGGTCCCGACCATGATTGTTATGATGCTGGAAAACCCGAATATCGCCCAGTACGATTTAAGCAGTTTGAAGTGTATCTTTTACGGAACTTCCCCCATCGCCGTGCCCAAGTTAAAAGAGGCGATCTCTGCCTTCGGCAGTATATTTCGGCAGAACTACGGCCTGACGGAAGCGGTGCAGCCCAATACTTATATGACGCCGGCCGAACACGTTCTTAACGGCACGGAAGAGCAGGAAAAACATTTATCCTCCGCCGGTCGGCGGGCTTTGGGCGTAGAGGTGAAAATTGTTGACGACAATGATGTCGAGGTGCCCATCGGCCAGATCGGCGAATTTGTGCTCCGCGGCCCGCACATATCGCAGGCCTATTTAAACCTGCCGGAAATAACCGCGGAAACCAACAAGGGCGGCTGGTTCCATACCGGCGATGTCGGCTACAAGGATGAAAACAATTATTATTACCTTATTGACCGAAAAAAAGATATGGCCATCAGCGGCGGATTCAATGTGTATTGCAAGGAAGTGGAAATGGTCCTTCATCGCCATCCGCTTATCCGGGAATCGGCCGTGGTGGGAATCCCGGATGAAAAGTGGGGCGAGGCAATCAAGGCATTTATCGTCCTGAAAAAAAATTCCAATGGCCTCTCCGCGCAGGATGTTATTGATTTTTGCGCGCGGGAAAAACTGACCAAATACAAGATACCCAAATTTGTCCAATTTATCGATGATCTGCCCAAGAACGAAAACGGCAAGATTCTGAAAAAGCTTTTGAAGCAGATGTGATTTTTCGCCGAGCTGATAAAACCCGACCACAAAACTGTGATGGAAAAAGCGGAACTGAAAATCCAAGGCAAACTGTACCCGCTGCCGGTTGTCGCTGGTTCGGCGGGGAAAAAAGCCGTCGATATCTCACATTTATATGCCGACGCCGGTTATATCAGCTATGATCCCGGATTGTCCAATACCGCCGCCTTCAAGAGTGCCATCACTTTCATCGACGGCGAGAAAGGCGTTCTTCGATACCGGGGCATATCTACCGAGCAGCTCGTCCAGCACAGCTCTTTTCTCGAAACAGCGTATCTTTTGCTTCGCGACAAACTGCCTGCCACCATGGAGCTTGGTCAGTTTTCTGATTTAATCAGCCAGAATTACCCGCTGGAAGAAGACCTGCAGCGTCAAATGGAGTTATTTCCCCCGCATTCCCATCCTGTGGCTGTGCTTTCGGCCATGATTAACGCCCTGTTGGTTTACCAGGGGGAGGTCTCTGCCGACGGATTTATAAAACACCCGGAATCGGCTGCCGCATATCTTATGGGTAAAATCAGCGTCATAACCGCCCGCATTTACAAAAGAACTTGCCATGAAACATTTATTACGCCTGACCCGCAAAAATCCTACATTTCCAACCTGCTGCACATGATGTTCTCTACTAATGGTCAGCCCTTCCGCGTCTCCGCAGCCGTGGAGCGGGTTATGAATCGACTTTTGATTCTTCACGCCGACAACGCCCAAAATTGCAGTACCACCGCCGTGCGAATGGCGGCTACCTGCGGCGCCGGATTATTGACCTCGATTTTAGCGGGATTAGCGGTCCTTTCCGGGCCGCGACACGGTGGGGCTAATCAAATAGTTATGAATATGCTGGAAAACATTCGCGATGGAAAAATGAATGTACAAAAATATTTGGACTTGGCCAAAGATAAAAAAAACAGTTTTCGGCTGATGGGTTTCGGCAATCGGACCTACAAAAATCGTGACCCCAGAGCGGTGATCCTCAAGCAGGATTGCCATGATTTTCTCCCGGAGTTGGGCAGCAAGGATCCGCTATTAGACATTGCCCGCCAGTTGGAAGAAAAAGCACTTGCCGATCCGTATTTTACCGACCGGAACCTTTACCCCAATGTCGATTTTTACAGTGGAATTCTGCTCCGGGCGATCGGGATTCCCAGGGAGATGTTTCCGCTATTTTTTGCCCTGGGCAGATTGCCCGGATGGATGGCCCATTGGCTGGAGGTTATCGAAAGCGGAGTTGACCCGGTCGTCAACCCTTGCCAGGTATATATAGGAGCATCGCAACGCAGCTATGTCCCTATTGAGCAAAGGAACCCCAGTTAGACGGCTAGGTCGAAAATCTGTTCCTGCCGGAAACGGCGCCAAAGAGTAGCGGCGGTCCGGATAATTAACTGTCCGTTAAAACCGTCTCTTCCACCGGTTCGCTTTCCCTGACGCTGTCTTCCCAGCGGACCAGGGCCATATCATATTTATTGGCCATGTCGCTGTGGTAGGGTATCACCCGTACGGAAAAGCCGCACAATCCGCTGTAACTGCACGGAATGTTGCCATTGAAAATATAATAATCATTATGGGCGCTGCCCACGCATTCCATCTGCACCGCCTGGCCGTTTTGCACATTGCCTTGCGAATCGACGGGGCCTTCATATAATTCCACTTTAACATCGTTTGGATCGATTATGCCCAGTTTGATCTGGCAGCGCACCTGGAGCTCGTTGCCTACAAACAATTCACCTTTACTGATAACGTCAACCTTGCCGATGGCCACCTGGGACCAGTTATCGCGGATACTGTCTTTCCAGTCTGCCAGTTCCTTGGCATGCGCCAGATTATTGGAGGTAAACATCTCGTAACGCCGGGCGCTGGGCAGATAAAACCGCTGGGTATATTCCGCCACCATCCGCGCCGTCGAAAACGGCTGGCTTAGATAGCGGATGGAGTTCTTCATCATACTGATCCATTGCCGCGGCAGCCGATCCGAACCCCGGTTGTAGAAGCGGGGGATTATTTCTTTTTCCAGGAGGTCATAAATAGCATGTGATTCCACTTCATCCTGATAATCGCGGTCTGCGTAGCTTTCGCCGTGTCCGATAGCCCAGCCGCAATCCGGCCGATAGCCTTCGCACCACCAGCCGTCCAGAATGCTCATATTCAGTCCGCCGTTCGCCAATACCTTCATGCCGCTGGTGCCTGAAGCCTCCATCCCGCGTTTGGGGGTATTCAGCCACACATCCACACCCTGTACCAGGTAGCGCGCCACGTTGATATCATAGTTTTCTAAAAACACTACTCGTCGGCGCAGTGCCTCTTCGCGAACAAAATGGACAATCGTACGTATCAGCTCTTTGCCTTCCGCGTCTTTCGGATGGGCTTTGCCCGCGAAAATGATTTGCACGGGACGGTCTTTATCCGAGAGTATCTTGGTGAAGCGCTCCATGTCCCGAAACAATAGTGCCCCTCTTTTATAGGTAGCGAACCGTCGCGCAAATCCGATGGTCAGGGCCTCCGGGTCCAGTGCCTCCTCGGCATGGGCGATATCTATAGTGCTTGCTCCCCGGCGACGCAATTGTTCGACCAAGCGTCGGCGGGAAAAAGCCACCAATCGCTCGCGACGACGTTCATGAGTCCGCCATAATTCCTCGTCTGGTATTTGGTCGACACGACTGAATGATTCCTCTGAACCGGCTGATTCACTCCAGCTCGGACCCAGATAGCGGTCATACAATTCGCTCATCTCGTGGGATATCCAGCTGCGGATATGAATCCCGTTGGTTACCGAGTCTATCGGCACCTCTTCCACCGGAACTCCGGGCCAGATATCTTTACATATTTGCCGCGAAACCGCCCCATGCAGTTTGCTCACTCCGTTATGATGTGCCGACAACCTTAGTGCCAGGTTAGTCATGCTGAATGGTTCCTCACGATTTTCGGAATTATTCCGTCCTAAGGCCATGAATCCTTTCCAGTCCAGCCCTAACTTACTGACATAGTTACCAAAATATTTTTCCATCATACTGGGCGAAAAAACGTCGTGGCCTGCCGGTACGGGGGTATGTGTAGTAAAGATATTGCTGCAGATGGTTGCCTCACGCGCCTGGGCAAAATTTATCTGTTTTTCTTCAATTATTCGCCGGATGCGTTCCAGGGCCATGAAGGCGGCGTGGCCTTCATTGATATGGCATACCATTGGGTCCATATTCAGCGTCTTCAGGGCGGTGAACCCACCGATCCCCAGTAAAATCTCCTGCCGCAATCGCATTGTGCCGTCACCGCCATAAAGCTGAGAGGTTATTTGCCTGTCTTCCAGCCGATTGCAGCGCAGGTTCGTATCCATGAGATATAGAGCGACTCTCCCAACCGTCACCTGCCATATTTGAACTACCACGTCATGGCCGCCGACATCGATATGGAAGCGGATAGGTCGGCCATCCTCCCACATCATCAGGGTGATGGGCATATTATAAAAATCATTTTCCGGGAATGATTCCTGCTGCCAGCCGTCGGCGTTGAGATACTGCTGGAAATAGCCCTGCCGATACAGCAGGCCCACTCCCACCAGCGGCAGTCCTAAATCGCTGGCGCTTTTAAGATGGTCACCTGCCAGCACGCCTAATCCGCCGGAATAGACCGGCACGCATTCCGTCAGGCCGAACTCCGCGCTAAAATAGGCTATGGAGGGTTTCAGCTCCGGGAGCTTTTGGCCGTCAAACCAGCAGCGACCTGAAAGATAGCTGTCTAATTTTTCCGAAACTCGGTCTAGGTGTGCCAGAAATCCCGCGCTCTCTGCCGCGGCGCTGAGTCGTTCCTGGGTAATTTGCCCCAGCATTTTCACCGGATTATGGCCGCACTCCTCCCACAACTGCCGGTCCAGCCGCCGGAACAGATCTATGGCATCGTGGTTCCAGCCCCACCAGAGGTTATGGGCTATTTTTTTCAGACCCTGCAAGCGTTCGGGCAGGGTCGGCACGACGACAAATGTTCTAACCGTCCGCATATTTTTTTATCCTTTCGTTATCATAATCCTGTCAGGTAATTTTTAGGGTAATTAACTTATAATTAGTATAACTTCTTTGTATTATGACTCTTATAATATATCTCTCTTCGGTATTTCCAGCCGACTACTAAAGCTTTTGGTTCATCTTTTTATAGTATATTTATTGATCTGTTTCATCAGACCGCTGGGCGGGTGCCGTATTTCCAAAAATCTGCAAAAGTGTAAGATTCACCATCAGGGATGATTAAATATTGTTGGCCTTATATCAACCGCTCCATTATGGATTTTATCGGTACAACTGATATAATCAAATCAATACAAAGTCTCTTGATAGCTGTGGGCCTGCCAAAATTGGCCGCTACAGGGGAAATGATTCGTGCTTTTTATCCTGAAATGGTGTTAACCGCCCGATAACTTGCAAAAATCAGCCTTTTCCCTCAATTCTTCGGAGAATATCATCGGGTATATCAAAATTAGCGTAAACATTCTGGACATCGTCATGTTCTTCGAGGCTCTCCATCAGCTCCAGGATTCGCCGGGAACCTTCTTCGTCCAGTTGTATGGTATTGCTGGGAATCTGGGCGATCTCCGCCACCTGTACCTTTAAGCCTTTTTCCTGCAGGATTTGTTTTAAATTCTGGAATGATTCTACCGTACAGGTTATTTCGTAGGTATCATCCATTCTGCTGAAATCCTCTGCTCCTGCCTCCAGGGCGATTTCCATCACCATATCCTCATCTAAATCCGCAGCTTCGATAGTGAATAGTCCTTTTTTGCTGAACATCCAGGCTACGCAACCTGCCGATCCGAGTGAACCGCCCTTTTTTTCAAAGATTCGGCGTAATTCCCCTGCCGTGCGGTTGCGATTATCGGTCAGGGCCTCGCACATGATGGCCACGCCGTTGTTGCCGTATCCCTCGTAGAGTACCTCTTCGAAATGGACTCCCTCCAGCTCGCCCGTGCCCTTTTTAATCGCCTTTTCGATGGTATCTTTGGGCATATTGCCTTCTTTCGCCTTGTCGATCGCGTAGCGCAGGGCCAGATTCGCCGCCGGGTCACCGCCGCCTTGTTTGGCCGCCACGATGATATTGCGGGCCAGCTTGCTCCACAATTTACCCCGTTTGGCGTCGATTGCCGCCTTTTTATGTTTTATTCCTGCCCAGTGTGAATGACCTGACATAATCGCGCTCCCTTTTTCGCCTCCAAAGGCTACTGCCATAGCCCTGATTTATCTGTCTTCCGCTCGCCCGAAATCGGCTCGTTCCTCATTATTTTAGCGGGTCGGTGCAAAACATCTCGTTAATCCGACCGAAATTACCCCTATATCATAATAAAAATACATGGAAATGCAATAGTCTTGCCGGTTCCCATCTCCCCCACCGCCGCGATAAATCTGCTACTTTCAGCTTGTATATAGGAATAGTTCTTTATATAATTATTGGCTTCACATTTTGGTATGTGAAGAGTACCTGCCTCTGGAAAATCAGGCGATGTTATTATTGCTGGAAGGAGTCGATTGTGAAACTTAAAACCAAAATTCTGCTGGTAATACCTGTTGTCTTCCTTTTATTGGGACTTTTAGTCTGGGGCGAGCAGCAGCCGCCGGAAAAAAAGGATGCCCCCCTGATCACCATCACCAAAAACCCTCCCCCCGCCTCTCCGCTTTCCTCTGCCACCGATACGGAAAAGCTCAGCTACACCCTTGGCGTTCAGGTGGGACAGAGCTTCAAAAATCAGCAAATTGAAATTAATGTCGAACAATTCACCCATGGTTTGCAGGATGCCCTCAAGGCCGATAAGTTTGCTTTAACCATTGATGAAATGCGGGAAATTGTCAAAAAATTCCAGCAGACGATGATGGAAAAGCAAAAAGCCCAGATGGAACTATTAAAGCAGCAGGCCGAAAAGAACCTTGCCGACAGTACCGCCTTCCTGGAGACCAATAAGAAGGACCCGCAGGTCAAGGTTCTGCCCAGTGGCCTGCAATATAAGATTCTCGCGGAAGGCGCCGGCCCGACGCCTGCCGCTACCGACAAGGTCAAGGTCAACTATCGCGGCTCCCTCATCAACGGCGAGGAATTTGACAGCTCTTACAAGAAGAACGAGCCGTTGGTCATTGGCGTCGATCAGGTTATCCCCGGCTGGACTGAGGCCCTCCAGTTGATGCAGGTCGGCTCCAAGTGGCAGTTATTTATTCCGCCGGATTTGGCCTATGGCGAGCATCCCCGGCCGGGAATTCCTCCCAACTCCCTGCTCATTTTTGAGGTCGAGCTGCTGGAGATTATTAAGTAATCAAAAATATTTAGCCCCTCATGAAAATGGGGGGCTTTTTTTTGATCAGATTGGCCCCGCATTCCCGGAAAGATCCGTCAGATTAGCTCCGGGTATAAACTTCACCACCAGCTCGTTCGCCAGGTTAAACCAACTCCCGCAGCGATTGAGGATCTCGCTGTCACTGGTAGCGACGATTTCCCGCGTTTGCGCCAGTATCGTATCGGGATTGAACACCACCTCAACCTGCCAGTTCCACTTTCGCTCCGCTGCCGTCTGCTCGATGATCTTTTTCAATCTGCCGCTGTTGGACACCGGCCGGTCCAGGTACCACCATCCCTGTTCGACCGCCGCCTGTTCCAGATATTTTCCGATTAGCTCCAACGCCGGCAGCGTCTCACCCACCTTACGGTACGTCCCATGCAGTCCCGCGATATCCCGCAGACACCCGTCCCGCCCCTTGATTACCACCGCCCCGCCCAGCGCCGACTCCACCGTGGTGATGATGTTATAGCCGTCCAGCACCAGCTTTTTGCCCGCTAATTCTTCGCAGTGGACCTCTTTTTTTTGCCGGTTGACCAGCGCCTCGTCCGAACAGGCGCTCCGCATAACGGCGATTCGCTGCCGCTGCGGCAGGCTGTAGCGGTCGCCCACCAGTTTCAGCGACGATTTCTCCGCGTATCCTTTGCTGAGCAGCCACGACATATCCCCTACCGCCCGCTGCAGTACCGGTTGCTGTTGCCGGTCAAACAACTGATCGTCCTGCGGATGGGCTCCGCGATGGGTTCGTTTATCCGGCACCGCCGTTCTCCTCGCCCCGTCGGCGGTTTCCGCCGACAGCTCTACTTTCTTCTTTTCTCTTCCCCCTGACCCCCCGATTCCTTTCTTTCCTTCCCACCCTCTCACCTTCTTACCTTCTCACCTCTTCTCTTACGTCCCGCGACCGCAGCATTTCTTGTATTTCTTCCCGCTGCCGCAGGGGCAGGGGTCGTTCCGTCCGACTTTGGGCTTATCCAGTTTGATAGTCTTGACCACCGCTTCCCCTTGCGGCGCCTGGGCCGCCTCCTGCTGCTCGGCGAACCGGTCGTATTCCGCGTGCCGGACGCTGGAGATATTCCACACGCTCCGCGCCTGGGCCTGCTGGTCCAGCCGTACCTTGAAGATGATATCCGTCACCTTGTCGCGAATGGTGCTCAGCATCTCCTGGAACATCCGGTAGCCTTCCCGCTTGTATTCCAGCTTGGGGTCTCGTTCCGCGAAGCCGCGCAGTCCGATGCTGCCCTTGAGATGATCCATCGCGTAAAGATGATCTTTCCACGTCGCGTCATAGATTTGCAGCAGCACGTACCTTTCCAGTTCGGTCAGTTCGCTGCGGAGAAACTGCCTGCCCCCCTCGAATAAAATCTCCTGGGCGCTTTCCGGATTTAGCCCTTCCAGCCGGATATCCAGTTCGAACCGCTCTTTGGCCCAGTTCCGCAGTTGTTCCTTGCTCGTCTCGTCCCAGCGGCACTGGCTTACCGCCGCCTCTACCTGCCGTTGCAGTTCTCCGTCGTTATAGGCCTCGCTCATCTCCAGGAGTCGCCGATGCACCTTATCGAACGACAGGTGCTGCACCTCCTCCACGGACAAATTCGCCTGATATTTCCGTTTCGCCCAGTCCGCCACCTCTTTGGCCGCGTAGCTGCTTCCCGCCTGTTCGCGCCGCAGCGAGTAATTCAATATATAATCCACCGGGTATTCGATCTCCCGCCGCCGATAGGCGTCCCGCGCCCGCTGCAGCAGGTATTCTTTGATTTCGCCGGTGCTTTTTCCTGCCACATCTGCCGCCCCCAGATGCAGATCCATTTTCTGATTCAGCCACTCGCACAAGTTCCGCCGGGCAAAATCCTCCCCCAGAAATCCCGTAAGTCCGCTGCAGTCGTATTTATCGATTCGCGCCCCCGCTGCTTCGATCAACTGTTCCTGCACCTCGTCGAACGTCATCCGTCGCAGTTGGTTTTGAGAGACGTTCACCCCGAAATTGCTCATCGCCCATTTGCTCAACCCTTTCAGGTCCCACTCTTTCGGATCGATATCCTCTGCCATGTATTCCCCCAGGGTGATCGTGATCTCCTGTTCCGCGTTATTGCGGGCGTGGCTGCGGAGCAGTTCTTCCAGCTCGTTGGCTTCCAGTCCCCGGATGCGGTCCAGTTCGATATCCACTCCCATCACCGTCCTGGCCCACTCCGCCACGCATTCGTAGGGATAGTTTTCATTAATCATCTTGTCGCAGGTCTCGTTGATAACCTCATCGATCATTTCCCAGATTAGCCCTTCCATGCCCCTGCCTTCCAGGATTGATTGTCGCCGGGTATAGAATATCTGTCGCTGAAAATCCATCACCTCATCGTATTCCAGCAGGCTTTTGCGCGCCTCGAAGTTCCGCTGTTCCACCTTCTTTTGCGCCTTTTCCACCCCTTTGCTGATTCGGCTATGGTAGATCGGCTCACCTTCCTGCCAGCCGATCCAGCCGAGGGCTTTTACCGTCCACTCTCCCGCGAAGATCCGCATCAGGTCGTCATCGAAGCTCAGGAAGAACTGGCTCGACCCCGGATCGCCCTGCCGACCGCTGCGGCCGCGGAGTTGGTTATCGATTCGTCGGGCTTCGTGCCGTTCCGTACCCAGCACATGCAGTCCGCCTGCGACTTTGATATCCGGCTGTAATCCCCAGACATAGGCGCTTGGGTCATCCGAATTTATCTCCACCCTCCGTCGGGAGCTTCGTTGCGTCAGCGTGTAGGTGTACTCGCCTTTTTTTTGCGGCTGGGGCCGGCATTCGACGTCCCAGAGCACTTCGGGTATTAATTTGATATCCGTGCCTCTGCCCGCCATATTTGTCGCGATAGTCACGTTGCCCCAGTATGTCCCGTCCCGCCGCTGATGCTGATGACCCGCCTTGGCTACGATCGCCGCTTCCCGGGCGTGCTGTTTGGCGTTGAGTACCTCGTGTTCCAGCCCGTAGCGGTGGGTCAGTGCCTCCGACAAAGCCTCGCTCTTTTCGATGCTTATCGTCCCCATCAGCACCGGCCGGCCGCTTTTGCTGATCTCATGCACGTTATCCACGATCGCGTCGAATTTCTCTTGCATCGTCTTGTAGATCAGGTCGTCGAAATCTTCCCGCACGACCGGCTTATTCGTCGGGATTGCCACTACATTCAATTGATAAATCTTTGTGAACTCATCCGCTTCCGTCATTGCCGTACCCGTCATCCCCGCCAACTGCTGATAGAGCTTGAAGAAGTTCTGGATGGTTATCGTCGCCAGCGTCTGCGTCTCCTCCTTTACCGTCACGTTTTCTTTCGCTTCGATTGCCTGGTGCAGCCCGTCCGACCACTGCCGTCCGTGCATCAGTCGGCCCGTAAACTCATCCACGATGATTACCTGCCCATCCTGCACTACGTAATCTTTTTCCCGCTCGAAAACAATGTAGGCCCGCAAGGCTTGTTCCAGCAGGTGCGGCCATTCCATATTGCTCCCCACGTAGAAGCTGCCGATCCCCGCGATATCTTGCGCCGCCCCGATCCCTTCGTGTGTCAGGTGTACGCTGTGCCGGTCGTATTCCACCTCGTAGTACTGCTTCGTGCGGGCGAGCTGCTCCTCCAACTGCCCCAGCTTGCCTACCGACTGTTCCAGTTGTTTTTCCGCTTTGTCCGCCCGCTGGCTGTCCTTGGCTTTTTTGGCCTCGCTGATTTCGCCCTGCGCGTTGGCGATGAGACGCTTGGTCTGGTCGATTTGTTTTTCCAGGCCGGCGTAACTTTTTTGTAAGCCTATCAGCTCCTTGGCGATTTTATCCGCCTGCTTATAGCGGGCACTGTCATCGAACGCCGGTCCGGATATAATCAGCGGCGTCCGCGCCTCATCGATTAAAATTGAGTCCACCTCGTCGATGATGACGTAATGCAGCGGCCCCTGCACCTGATCCTCGTACCGCACCTTCATATTATCCCGCAGATAGTCGAATCCGAACTCGTTATTCGTCCCGTGCGTGATATCGCAGGCGTATTGTTCCTTGCGTTCATCGCCCATCGTATCCATATCCGACTGGATCGCCCCTACCGTCAGTCCCAGCGCCTCGTACACCGGCCCCATCCAGTCGCGGTCACGCTTAGCCAGGTAATCGTTGACGGTAATGATATGCACTTTTCTGCCGCTCAGCGCCACCATATACGCCGCCAGCGTTGCCACCAGCGTCTTGCCTTCGCCCGTCGCCATCTCCGCGATTGACCCTTCGTAGAGTACTGCCCCGCCGATAAGCTGCACATCGAAATGCCGGAACCGAAACGGCGGCCGGTCCGCCGCGTCGTATTTCGCCCGCACTTCCGCGTAGAACTCCGGCGGCAGTTTTATCTGGTGTACGTTTTCGCTCTGGGCCAGCCGTTCGCTTACCTGCTGATATACCTCGCGCATTGGGGGTGACAGATTCGACGGGTCAAAATCAAACTGCCGGTCGAACACGTTTCGCACCCCCAGGTGTCGGTCCGACGCCTCCCGCACCACCGCGAACGCCTCCGCCAATACTGCTTCGCAGCACTGCTCCAGTTGTTCGATTAGCTCTTTTTTTGCCGGTTTGCGGGCCTCTTCCGGCTGCAATTGGATCTGGCGGATTTTTTCTCGCAGATTTTCCCCGATGATTTTATCTTCCATCTCTTCGATCCGCCGGCGGAGTTCTTCCGTTTTATTATGCAGTTCTTCGTCGCTAAGCTGGCTGAAGGTTTGTTCCAGCCCGTTCACCGCCGCCACGAACTCCTGCCGCTTTTTTACATATCGCTCGCTGCTGCTGCGGAATATCTTCAGCAGCGTTTTGCCGATATATTCACCGATTGCCATTTCCATTCTCCGTAGGGTACTGAGCAGAGAGCTGCTTCGCCCAGTAGCAACTTATGCTTATAGCTATAGTTAAGCATTTTTCCCGCTTCTTGCAATCAATTTCTCCCCCTCTTTCCCCCTTTCCGCGTGAGCCAGCCTTATTATTCCGATGGAATACCCTTGCCCTTCTCCCCTTTTCTTCCATAATACTACCCTATCGACAGCTTTCACCACAGATGCCAGGAGCGTAATTAAGATGGGTACGACAAAACTTTTACCGGTCTGGTTTGTTATTTTATCCTTTATCGCCCCGGCCTGGGGTCAGGATTTGAAGGACCTTAAATTGCCTCCCGTCGAAAAGCAGCCTTGGCGGTTTACGGGTTTTCCTATTCTCGCCTGGTGGGCTCCGCCGGGCAACACCCGTTTCGAGGATTTCCAAAACTACAAAGACGCCGGCTTTACCATTTATCCCGCCCACCCCGACTCATGTTTTGAAAAATCACTGGCCTTTGCCGCCCGGGCGGGGCTGAAGATTATGCCCTTCCGCGCCTTCCAGGGCTTCAACATGGAACGCAAAGACATTGTATTCCCGAAAGACAATGACTCCATCGTGGGCTGGATCACCCACGATGAGCCGAGCGGTATTGAGGGTGTTACCACTGCGATTACCGCCGTTAATAGCCTGATGCGCCAGGACCCTTCGCGTTGGACCATCTTCAACTTCCTCCCCCCGCCGGCTCAGCAAAACCCCGACACCCGGCAGGTCATCGCCGCCGCCGTCCGCAATGGCCTACCCATCCTCAGCTTTGACAACTATGTCATTTTAAAGGACGGCTCCGACAACACCCGCGACCTCTTTAACAATCTGGAGCTTTTCCGCCAGGCCTCGCTCGAATACCATGTCCCCTTTTGGGCCTTTGCCCTTTCCCTCCAGCATTGGGGCTATCGTCGGCCCAGTGAGAGTGACATCCGCTGGAAGCAATACACCAACCTCGCTTACGGCGCCAAGGGTCTGTGGTACTTTACTTATTGGGGCCCGACTGATTGGGAAAACTGGGATAATAAGGCCATCGTTGACCCCAGCACTGGCTCCAAGACCGAGCTTTATGAATACGTCAAGACCTTAAATCACGCCATCCTTGATATGGGTGACATTCTTTTACGTTTGACTAATATTGACGTTTTCCACACCAATCCCCCGGATGGCCATCGCGCCTTCCCGCAGGATAAGTATTGGATTTCCGACATTAACGCCCAGACCGCCCTGGTGAGTTTTTTCCATGATGACCAGGGCCAGCCCTACGCTTTGGTTGTCAACCAACTGCACGGCTTGAACAAATCCGCCCAAGATACTGCCGACCACGTGCAACTGACCTTCGCTCCGCCGGTCAAATCGGTGCGGGCGGTAAATTGGCTAAACGGCCAACCTGGCCCGCTTCGGTTGACGGACCATAAAACCGATTTATTGCTATTTGGCGGCACCGGCGCCCTTTTAACTCCCGACATCGAAAAGTAAAATAATGGCTACCCCATAAAATGTCATTCTCACTATCTTACTTCTTCCTCTTTCCCACCTTCCCACTTTCTCACTTTCTTACTTCTTCCTCTTCACACTTTTCACACCGTTCTCACTTTTCACACTTTTTTACATCTCCCCCACCCCCTAAAAATGATGAAGCATTTTTATGGTTACCACTGCGACGTGTCGCGGGATTGCTTTAACCGTTAGCCCCCGGCACTGCCGGGGGTTCTCCTTATTTTCTTCTCTTTATCTTCCCTCGTCCGACCTGTCCGATTTTCTTTCTCTTTCGACGCTCTCCTCCGCCGCCCGCCGCCTTTGGTTATTAATCTCTCATCTTTTTCATTTTTAGGAGCTGCCTCACTTCTTCGATAGTTCGGGAACGTCTCCCTAGATGTATGACTGCATGACAATTTGGGCACACCGGTCGCAAGTCCCGGATCGGGTCAACAATATAATCCTTACCTATCTCTGATAAGGGTATAATATGATGAACGTGAATGTATCCCTCTGCCTCATCACCGTATACCGCTCCGAAACTGATATCACAGATACAGCACTTTGCACCATAATGCTCAATACATCGACGGCGTGCCTCAGGATTGCGCTCATAAGCATTAACTGAAATTTTTCGGCATGCACCCTCCACATATTTTTCCGGCTGCTCGATTTCCTCCGGTAAATGCGAATTTTCTCGACGTAATTCCCCTATAATTCTTGCAACTTCTTTTCTCTTTTCTTTAATCTTCTTGACCGCACTTGTTGGAATAAAGAGACGTTCCTTGAGTTCCGCCAGTGTAATAGGTTTTTCTGAGAGGTCAAGAAACCAGTTTACCTTAATACGATATTCGTATGGCTTTCCATCTGTAAAATTTTTCATTTCTTCTAATCTATAATATCGTGGTTCATTATGTGTAATTTGATCCCAACGCTCTTGAACTGTGCCTATGGAAACTACTCCCACTTTATTTTCATACATCAAAAGAATATCGCCGATCTCAAATTGATTAAATAGCATGCCGTATTTTTCCCGTTTGCCACCTACCGCCGCAAATCCTTCTTTAATTAGCACTTTAAACCGCGGTTGCTTTGTCTTCTCGCGTGATTTTAAGTCGGTATTATAAAAGAAATAATTCATACACTGGCTCCTGACTCATAGTACAGTAGGGATGAGAAAAAGGGACATACGGCTTTTGATAATAGTGTAATACAATTTTTGTAAATTACCAGCTACCTCAATCTCCATTTCCCAATCCAGTACCGCCGTCTCGTCCGAACCTTCGAATGTTCTGCTCGTTTTCACCTCGCACAAAGGCGGGAGGCTAAATGGCGGGCCTTTAAGGGGCAGCGCCCCTTTTCAAATAGTTTTACGATGCGTCATACCCGTCGGGCTTAATTCACCTGTTTCCCACATGTGTTTTCTCACTATAATCTATCATCTTAATCGCTCTATTCTCATTGATGCAAGTCATTTCCCCTCACGCAGCTCAAGAGTGCGACTCACCGCACCAATTTATCTATTATCTACTTGTTTTATTCATTCGCTCCCGCCGCCCCGGCGGAATTGACTGGAGCAACTCCGGTAAAATTGGTAACTTATCAGCCATGACGTATCTAGCTGTACCCATACAGACCCAGACCTACGACCAGGCGGTAAAGGCGATGGAACAGGCCATCAGCCGCGGCGCTGAACTGCTGGAGCTGCGGCTGGACAACATGACTGAGCCGAGCGTGGAGCTGGTCCGCCGGCTGGTCACCGCCGCCCGCCGATTGAATCGGCCGATCATCGCGACATGTCGGCCGATGTGGGAGGGCGGCAATTTCGCCGGCAGTGAAAAAGAACGCAAACTCCTGCTGGAAGAGGCGGTTAAGGTCGGGGCGGATTATATTGACGTCGAACTGGCGGGACTGAATGACCTGGACTGCGAAAAGCTGAATGCCAAACTGATTATCAGCAGTCACGACTTTAAATCCATGCCGGCGGATTTGCTTAACCTTCTGGATGAGATTAACTTATATCAGCCCGCGGCAGCGAAGATCGCCTATACCGCCCGAAGGATTACTGATAGCTTTGCCGGGCTGGATATCCTCCATACCGAAGCCTCTGCCGGGAGGGTAGCCCTGGTCCTGGCCATGGGACCGGCGGGGATCATAACCCGCTTATTAGCCAAGAAGTTAGGCGGATTCCTGACCTTCGCCGCCCTGGAAGAATCAGCGGAAACCGCGGCGGGACAGATAACCATCGAAGAGATGAAAAGGCTGTACCGCTGGGACGCAATTAATTCAGAGACAAAGGTTTATGGTGTTATCGGCTGCCCGGTAGGCCACTCGATGAGCCCGGCTATCCATAACGCCGCATTTGATGAAACAGGATATAACGGCTTATATCTGCCGTTTTTAGTAGGGGCGAGCAGGGAAGAATTTTACCGTTTTATCGACGAGATTAGAAGACGCAACTGGCTTGATATCAAGGGATTAAGCATTACTATCCCCCATAAGCTAAACGCTCTGAATTATATCGAAGACCATAACGGCCGACTGGAGGAATTGGCACATAAGATTGGTGCTGTCAATACCTTACTGTTCGAAGAGGACGGCCAAATCAGCGGATTCAATACCGATTACGCAGGGGCACTGGAGACCATCACCCAGGCTACCGGAATGCAAGTATCTGATATGAAAGGCCTTAACGCATCGATTATCGGGGCGGGAGGCGTGGCCAGGGCACTGGCGGCAGGGCTGACCGACGCAGGGGCGGAGGTAACTATCTATAATCGAACCATTGAAAAGGCGAAAACGCTGGCGGAGGAATTCGGCTGTAAGTGGTACTCAATAAATGATTTAAAAAATATTTCTTCAAGGCTGGTAATCAACTGCAGCAGTATCGGGATGCACCCGCAGGAAGAGGCTACGCCGATCCCTAAAGAATATCTCCGCCAAGAGATGGTGGTCTTCGATACGGTTTATAACCCTATGGAAACCATGCTCTTACGTGATGCCAGGGAGGTGGGGGCGAAGACTATCGACGGGGTGAGCATGTTCGTCAACCAGGCGGCGATCCAGTTCGAGATGTTCACCGGGGCGCAGCCACCCGTTAAACGGATGGCCGAGGTCGTAAGAGCCGCTCTATCAAAGATTTAAAGAATTTTAAGGTCGAAAAAAGTTGGTCTGAACAAGCTTGGCCAAAACCGAAAAAAGACGGAATTTTCTGTGATTTTCTGCGAAAAACCGTGAAAAAAATGTGAATTTTTGGCGAAAACCTGCGCAAAAATGCGCAATTCGAACTGAAAATACCGGTTTTTAACGCGAAATTTCAAAAATTTTGATGCTTTTTTACCTTTTTTTGATTCTGTTTTCTCCGTCCAAACCAGCTCTTTTTTAAGCATTTTTAACCGCGAATGAACGCTAATAAAAAAATAATTTTTGTTAGAGAACATTAAACGATATTATCTGCCTACCGGCAGGAGAGGAGCACTATTATTTTCATAAAAGTCCCAGAACATTTTAAAACCGCGAATATAAATAAGATTTACAGGATTTGTAATATCATATTCAAGATTTCACAGGACACAGAGAGAACAAAGATTTTCTCAACCACGGATTTCACGGATTATAAAAACAAGAAGGTTAGACAGGATTTACATGATTAACAGAATTTATTTTAACCGCGAACTCGCCTTGCTACACCCGCCAGCCTTGCCGGCTAGGCAGGCCTACCGTACCAGCGCCCGCCAGCCTTGCCGGCTAGGCAGGCCTACCATACCAGCGCCCGCCAGCCTTGCCGGCTAGGCAGGCCCGCCTTGCCCGCGCCTGTCGTGGCAGGTCGCGTCAGGTCGTAGCAGGTGAACGCGAATTGACGCGAAGAAACGCGAAAAAATAAATATTCCTACCACCGAGAACACCGAGATCACAGAGATTTTATAAAGATTTATATGATATATTATTACCATGAAGATCAGAAGAGCACAAAAAAGAAAGGAAAAAAATCAGAAAAATACAAATTTGATAAACCACAGATTTCACCCTCCTAGCCTTGCAACGGCGAGGCTGGCGAATTACACGGACGACCGCCTGCGGCGGAGAACAGGCGAGCAGGTGAAAGAAAATACAAATAATATAGATATATATTTGCAGATATCGCAGATGGTCGCAGATTAAAGAATCGCGGAAATTATTTCACGGGGGAAATCTGACGACAACCAAGGAACTTTTGACGCCAGGCGGGAAAAAGGACAATTGATCACACAGAGACACAAATAACACCCGCGCTGCGCGAGAAAGTTGTAAGTAGAAAGTAGAGAGTTGAAAGAGAAAGAATAAGAAGGCGACACGGCGCGAAAGATACAACTAACGTTCAAAGATAAGGGAAAACGCGGGTCAGTCGGGGAAGAGCCAATATTCAGCGAAGGCGGCCAGGTCGAGAATATCAACCGTGCCGCTGTGGTCGAAATCAGCGTATTGGCACCAATGGTTTGATGAATTGCAACCCGGTTCGAGCCATTGGGCGGCGAAAAGGGAAAAGTCAGTAAGATTGACTTTACCGTCCTGAGTGATATCCGCGGCGGGCGGCGGCGGCGGAGAACAGGCGAACAGGCGATCAGGAGAACAAGTGAAAGAATAAAAAGAATATTATCAGCAGATAACGCAGATTTAAAAAACAAGAAATTAGACAGGAAATACAGGATTTATTATTAACCGCGAATAGACGCGAATAAACGCTAATTGATAAGAATAAAAATACTTTGACAGGATAACAGGAATTATATTTATTAATTCAGGATATACATGAATTATAGGATTTATTATCCACAGATTTCACCGATTAACGCAGATTAAAGAATAGAGGAATAATCTTTCGCTGGCGAAACTTGCCGACAACAAAGGAACATTTGACACTGGGGCAAGACAAAAGATAAATAAAATGCAGATGGCAACAGATCAAAAGATGATTTTCGACATAATTAACAAGATAAACAGGATTAAATAGAGCAATATATAGCTAATAATAGGTATATCATACACAGGCGCGGTGCGGCCAGAGAAGCACGAAGATAAATATTTAAGCGCGAGCAATTTGGAGAAATCGGGAATTATTGAGTGGATGCATTTCTTTTTAATCTTTGTATCAGGATGTTACCATTATCTACTTGTACCCATAAGCAACCGAGAAAACGAAAAGAATAAACTTGAGCAATGACGACATTCAGGCTAAAATCTATATCAGTTGTGATTATTTTATATTCTGGTTTTTAAGATGCGAATCAAAGCTATACATATAGTGGGTATCGCAATTCTGGTTTTATTGACCCTGGCAATAATATTTTTTGCGACTCTTTATATTGACCACGTTATCAGGGCCAGGCACATAAAGTCGGAAAACCAGGAAGCACTTGCCTTTATGGCGGAAAACAAATTATCGCTCTATGCGGTTTTTTGTGATTTATTGGAGCTGGATAATCAATCTGGGAATTGGCTCACCTTTAAATCTTCTTCATATGCCCGACATAAATATGAGACCAATATCGAGCGCGGATATTTTATCTACAGAAAAGACGAAGTTATTTATATGGTTTGCCTAGAAGATAAGGAGAAGATACAAAAATTATCAATAGATAATATGTATGGCGCATGGGGTTTTGCTCTTTCGCCGGGGGAAGGGAAGTTGGCTTTTCTATGTTACCTCGACGAGAATTATCAGAAGGCGGCAATAATTATTTGTGATTTATCTTCTAAGCAAAGAAAGATTTTTTATGAATATTACCGATCCTCACAAAATAATAACGGAATATATTCGCCCTGCTGGTCCGGGGATGGAGAATCATTGATATTTTCCCAGGCGGGGAAGATTTTCCAATTGGATCTTAAGGGAAATCCGCCAAAAGAGATAGCCGAGGGATATTGGGCGGCAACGATTGGCCAAAATAAAATTGCTTATTGGCGGGATGAAGGGGAATATTCCATATGTTATAAAAAAGACCTAAATGGGGGTGGTGAAATCGAAGTTATAAAAACTGATCTGAATATAAAAAGCGCAGATTGGGAGGCAACGGGAAGGTTCGTAGTGGTTGCAGTACCAGGTTTAGGTGGGGGTTTCTTTAATGTTTTCTATCATGTCACCATGCCATTTGTCTTCGATACGGCTACTTCCAGACAATATAGATTGCCGCATTGCGGCCATTATACAACAGGTTATTTTTTGGAAAATATTAAGGGCAATTCTGATAATTCGAAAAATGAGATTGCCACACCGCCCCGCCAGCGGCGCGGAGAATAGGAGAGCAGGTGAAAGGCAGAAGATATGGGAATGCGCTCCTCGGCTCGACTGAGCTCGCCGAAGTCGCAATGACAGATTTTAAGAAGTTCAACGTTCAAGGCTAAAAGGAGAACCCCCGGCAGTGCCGGGGGCTAAAAAATTAAACGCGTGGACCTGAAGGTCCACCCTACTGCTGACCTGGCGGACGAGTAGGACGAGTTGGACAGGCGGGAACGGAGGGACAGATCAGGAGAATAGGAAAAAAGATGAGAAAGTAAGAAGGTGGGAAGGCGGCGCTGCGCGAGAAAGTAGAGAGTAGAAAGTCGAAAATAGAAAGAGGAAGAATAAGAAGGCGGCGCTGCGCGAGAACAGGGGAACAGGTGAGCAGGCGAACAGGTGAAAGAGGAAGAAAGTTAGAAGGCAAGAGTTCAACGTTTCCCGCCGGGGCGGGATTTAAAGTTCAACGATAAAATTGCCGGGGGGAGAAATTTAAAAATTTGCTTAACCAAAGCCTCATCAAAGATTAAAATACAGGGTAAGCGATATAAAGCTGCCGTTAAGGTGGTTGATATTTTTGGAAACGATACAAGGAAAATTATTGAGGTGGCGGTATGAACGAAAGTAACTTAAGCCGGGAGACTATCTTACGGGAATTAAAAAACCACCGGCCACAGTTCGAACGACAGTACGGCGTTACCAAAATCGGGATTTTCGGCTCCGCGGCGCGGGATGAAATACGGCAAAACAGCGATATCGACGTGGTGGTCGAAATGAGAGAGCCGGACTTGTTTTATATGGTGCATATCAAAGAGACACTCGAAAAGGATTTTAACCGGCCGGTCGATGTGATTCGCTATCGCAATTCGATGAATCGTCACTTGAAGGCACGAATCGACAGAGAGGCGTACTATGCCTGATATGTCTCTTATCCGGGAAAAACTGGAACTGACAGCGGCAGCCCTGGAACGCATCGTCAGGCGGTTCTCAAGCATTAAGTCGCCGGAAGACTTTACCGCCAATGAAGACAATCTCGACAAGCTCGACGCTATTGCCATGATGCTCATCACAATAGGGGAAAGTTTCAAGAAAATCGATCTTGAAACCGACGGCCAATACCTGGCAAAATATTCCGAAATCGATTGGCGCGGCGTAATCGGGCTGCGCAATGTCCTGGCACATGATTATTTCGATATCGATACCGAGGAAATTTTCAAAATCTGCCGACGGGATATCCCCAAACTCCTTAATACCGTGCAGCAAATGCTCCGAGAAATTTGATAATGGCAATACATATTACCCGGACGAGTTGGAAAAGTAAAAAGTAATAAAGCGGGAAGACGCGAATTATAATTGGAAGCGCAACATTTCTGGTGGAAAATCCGATTATAAATCAAAGATTTTGCCGGGATTGAGGATGTTGTTGGGGTCGAGGGCCCGCTTAATGGTCCGCAGCAAATCAATATACTCGGCGGAAACCACGTAAGGCAGATATTTCTTACGCTTGTGGCCGATGCCGTGCTCGCCGGAGACCCGGCCGCCAACCTGACGGACCAATTGGTATAACTCTTCGAGGATCCGCGGCAAAACTTCCTGCCACCTATCATCCGGCCAGTCGGGCGGCGGAGCGATGCGAGTATGCAGATTGCCGTCGGCGGCATGGCCATAACTGGGAATAACAACACCGTATTTGCGGGCCAGCACGTCAAATTGCTCGACGATCTGCGGGATGGAGGCAGGAGGAACGACGATGTCCTCGTTGCTCTGCCGCTCGGTAATGGCATTGTAGGCCTCGGCGATGTTGCGGCGGACCTTCCAAATCCGCTCGCTGGTACTGGGATTGTCGGCGACGTAAACCTCACTGGCACCACAGTCCAAGGCGAATTTACCCAGCGCCTCGTAATCCCGCTCCACCTGCTGAGCGTCGGCGCCATCCACGGTAATCAAGAGCATCGCACCGGCCTGCTCGTAAGGGATCGATTCGTTGAGGTATTCGCAGGAGGCACGGACCGATTTCTGGTCCATAAACTCAATGGCGGTGGGAATGATGCCGCTGCCGGTCATAATCCGGGGGACGGCGTTAATCGCCTGCTGAGCACTGGTAAATATGGCCAAGAGGTCAACCTGGGACTTGGGCAGCGGGAGCAACTTAAGGGTAATGCGGGTAAAAATGCCCAGTGTGCCCTCCGAGCCGACCATCAGGCCAATGATATTATAACCGCTGACGTCCTTAATGAGCTTGCCGCCCAACTCGATAATCTGACCGGTGGGGGTGACCATCTCCAGGCCAAGGACGTAGCGGCTGGTTACGCCGTACTTGACGGCCTTGCCGCCGCCGGCGTTCTCGGCAACGTTGCCGCCGATAAAGCAGGTCTCCATACTCATGGGATAGCCGGCATAAAATAAGCCGTACTCTTTGCAGTATTCGTTGATGTCGTTGGCGATAACGCCCGGCTCAACGACAATCATCATGTTGGGGCAGTCCAGCTCCAAAATCTCATTCATGCGGTCAACCAGCAGGACCACGCCGCCGAAGATGGGGACCGCCCCGCCGGACAGGCCTGAGCCGGCGCCACGCGGGGTGATGGGTATCATGCGGCGGTTGGCTAATTGCATAATGCGGGAAATCTCGCCGGCAGTACGAGGTCGAACCACGGCCTCGGGCAGGTGAGCGTATTTGCGGTCGGGCACTTCGTCGTGGGAGTAGGCCTGGAGCTTATCCGCGTCGCCGTAGATGACGAACGATTTGCCCACTATCGCGGCCAGCTCCTCCACGATCTGAGGAGTGACCGGCTGGTAAGGATTGTTGTTATCTTGATGGGGCATGTAACCCCCTTTCCTGCAGGAGCTGGGCCAGGGCCGGCACTACGTTAAAGAGGTCGCCGACGATGCCGAAATCGGCTAACTTGAAGATCTGGGCGCTGGGATCGGTATTGACGGCAACGATGGTCTCCGCGGTCTGCATGCCCGCGATGTGCTGAATCGAACCGGACAAGCCAATGCCGATATAAAGCCTGGGACTGATGGTGGCACCGCTAAGACCCACCTGGTGGGGATAACTCAGCCAGCCGCGGTCCACGACGTCGCGGGTGGCACCAACGGCGGCGTTCAGCCGGCGGGCTAAATCGTAAATCAAGGGGAGATTCTCGGCCTTTTTTATGCCCCGGCCAACGACCACGACGGTATCGGCGTCGGCTAATGACTGACTGTCCGCGTTGCGGGTGAAGCCCTCATAAGTCATACGGGCAGAAGGCAGGTTGGGGGATGGAAGCTGGATAATCTGCCCGGTTCTGCCCGGCAGCTTGGGGGCGGGCTGAGTACTGCGTGGCCGAACCGTAGCCATCTGCGGGCGATGGCGCGGGGTCTTAATGGTAGCCATGATATTTCCGCCAATCGCCGGGCGAGTCTGCAAAAGTAAACCTGTTTCCGGCTCAATGTCCAGGCCGGTACAGTCGGCGGTAAGGCCGGCGCCGGCCTTTATCGCGATGTAAGGCATCAAGGTCCGGCCCAGGGAAGTGGCGCCGGCGATGATTATCTCCGGATGATACTGTTTGATTATCTCCAACATGCAAAGAGCATAAGACTCTACCAAAAAATGTTCCAACTGCGGCGAGTCCATGACTACCACCAAATCCGCGCCGCGATCAATCAACTCGGTCAGGCCGGCGGGGCTGATGCGGCAGCCGAAGAGCATGGCACCCAACGGGGAATTTCGCTTATGGGCCAGTTCCAGGCCCCGCGAGAGTAACTCGTAGGAGATCCGCTCGACGGCGCCATTTTGCTGCTGGGCCAGGATCCATACGCCGCAGTGTTCCATTGGAGCTTTTCCTTCTATTTATCGATATAAAAAACTATAAAAGTTGTTTCTGGTCCAAAAAAGTAATCATCTCCGCGGCGGCTGAGGCGGCAGTGCTATCATCGGGAGCACTGACCAGGCGGCAGGAACGGGTGAGTTTGGGCTTGATTATCCGGACGACCCGCGTGGGCGAGCCTTGCAGGCCGACCTGGGCGGGGTCGAGCTGGAGCGTATCATTATTCCAAACCGGGATTTGCATGGCCTTGGCCTTTAACTTGCCGCTCAAGGTCGGTAGTCGCGGCTGACTTATCTCCTTGACCACCGTGAGCACGCAGGGCAAGCAGCAGGAAAGCAGCTCATAACCATCTTCCACTAAACGATGCAAGCGGCAAAATTGGTCGTTTATCTCGCTGATCCCGCTGACGTAGGTGGCAACGGGCAAGTCCAGCCAGGCGGCGATGCCCGGGCCAACCTGGCCGGTGTCGCCGTCGGTGGCTCTTTCACCGCAAATCACCAGATTAAAAACACCTATACGCCGGATAGCTGACGCGAGGATATGACTGGTGGCCCAGGTGTCCGAGCCGGCAAAACCGGAGTCGCTTATCAGGACGGCGGTATCCACGCCCATCGCTACGGCTTCCTTCAGCGCGGTAATGGCCTTCGGCGGCCCCATGGAAATACAGGTCACCTCCCCGCCGTGACTATCCCGCAATCGAATAGCAAGCTCAATGGCGTAAAGATCCAGCGGATTGATAATCGCTTCCACCCCTTCACGGATGACCGTACCGGTGGCTTCGTCCATCTTGACCGATTTGGTTTCCGGCACCTGCTTGATGCAAACAATTGTCCGCACGGGAGTTATCCTTTAGTTTAATCAATAATCAGTCAAAATATTCCATTTTCGAGCCGCTTATTATAAGTAATTGTCAGGGCTGAGTTAAGTAATTTTTGCTATTTTCCGGGGTCGGGATATAAGGCAGGAATAAAAACCTTTCCCAACCAGATGCTAAAATAACTCAAACCGACCGACGATCAGTTTGAAAAGGTAAAACTAAAGGGGCAGCTTGGTCAAAATACTGAGAAAAAACATCCTTAACCTATATCAAAAATTCAGATATAATTGTCCGGGTAGCAGCGGCAACTTCCGAGGCTGGGAAAATGCAGTAATTGCACATAATCAAGTTTCAAGCAGATACAAACAGGTGAAGGAGACACTATTATGGACTTTGCCTTATATGCCCTGGTGATTGTAGGTGTCATCGCAGCGATAAAGCTGCTGATGTACGGGATGGCGGTAAAGTACCTGCTGGGCATCCGACTCAAAGAGGGTGATTGCGAGCTGCGCGAGCCGGCGGAGATGCCGGAACATATGAGGGAATTGCTCACGGGCAATGAAGGCAGGCTGGCGAAACTGGGGTTCGAATTTTCGCATTGTCAATTATGTGACGGCGTTGTCGTAACCACTCAATCCAAGAAATGGAACATGGTATATTTCAATCCCACCGCCCAGTGCTATGCCAATGCCAGCGTCGCATCCGAGCCGGATCAGCATACGCCGGTAAAGTTCGAGCTGCTTTCCTTTTTTAACGATGGTGAAAAATTAATGACCGTCAACGGATTGGCGCACGCTATGATCGGGGAAATCCCCCATGTCAAGCTGCAGGATTTTTATGTGGAAAGCCTGGAGAAGCAAGTGCAGGCCCATATAACGGAACTTATGAAGCTAAAACCGTTCAAGACCCCCGTAGCGGTGACACCGGAGGAATACGCGGCTAACGACAAAAAAACCATGAATGATCAACTGCAGAGCCTGGAACAGGACGGATCTATCAGCAAAACCGACGAGGGATATTACCGGCTGACGGTGCGGGCGGCACTGCGCTGCGGGTATAAGCAACTCGCAGGGATGAGGAAGAAAAAGGCGATGCAGGCGAAAATCCGGCAGTTGGCAAAGAACCAGCCGATGCCGACCGTCGAGCTGCCGGTGGAGGCGGAGGCAGAGGCCTATCTGCAAACCCAGGAACTAATGAAATCCAAAAAGACAGGTTACTGGGGGAAAATCGCGGTTTTTCTGGTCAGTATGCTGCTGTTTATCCTGGCATTTAAAATTTCTTTCTCGATGAATACGGTGATGATTTTTCTCGCGGCGATTTTCGTGCATGAATTCGGTCATTATCTAGGGATGCGACTGTTCAAGTATAAGGACGTGCAGGTGCTGTTCCTGCCATTTATCGGCGGGGCGACACTGGGCGAGGAAAGAAAAGCATCCGTGCTGCAGAGAGTGGTGGTATATCTGCTGGGGCCGGGACCCGGACTGATTATCGGGACGGTTTGCATATATCTATCCGGTATTTATCATCAGGAGTATCTCAGGGAGTTCGGCATCTTTGTGCTGGTTCTAAATTATATCAACCTGCTGCCGATCATGCCGCTGGACGGGGGCAGAATATTCGAACTGGTCCTGTTCTCCCGAATCAGTTTCCTAAAAAGCGCGTTTTTAATTTTGAGTACGATAATCCTGACCATAGCGGCGCTGAAGATGGGCGAGCCGGTATTGCTGATAATATCCCTGTCTCTGCTGCTGGGTCTGCCGCATCAAATACGGCAAAACCGCGGATTAACCCAACTGAATAAAAAGATAAAAGCGGAAAACCTCGAGATCGAAGACGAAGTGCTGGTTCCGGTAATCTTCAATATGTTCAAGGAGCGTCCGTTCAACAAGCTAACCTTCGCGGTCAAGACGCAAATGGCCAAATATTTATTAAACAACGCCCTGAAAAGACCGCCGTCGGCGGGAGTAACGATACTGTCGCTGTTTTTGTACGCGATGGTGCTGGTGTCGCCGATATTCGTCGGCGCGGGAATGGTACTATGGCAAACGGGCATCAGCCGCAACTATGAGCAGGGAGTAATCAGCTATTACCCCGCACCAGACGCCGACAAAATATTCGTGGTCGGCACGCGGAGCATGCTTTTTAAAAAATATTATTATATACTGGATCAAAATGGGCGGCTGGCGAGCTATCTGGGCAAGGGCGACGCTTATCCGCCAGCGGACCTGATATGGAGGCCCGGCAAACAATATAATTTCGTCCTGTATGAAGAGGCGATAAAAAAGAAACGTGATGACGAATCACGGCGGCAGGGACAATTGATACTTTATAACCTCGAAACCCACGAGAAAAAACCCATAAAAGGCGCGGAGACAGACGACGGCCTGGTCGATTACCAAAAATGGAGCGCAGACGGCGATTATTTATTGGGTGTAAAAAGCGACAAGGCAGGAATTATCACCTCGGTGGTCAGGCAGAATGTAAATACGGCAGAGACGGACGAGATAGAAATAACCGACGCAAATGGCAAAAAAACCTGGAACCCGTCATTTATCGCCGACAACCGAATCCTCCTTCGGGAAATCGAGCAGGAAGAAACGGAAAAACAAACCTACCGGATTTTAGATTTAAACAGCCGCGAAAAAGAAGACCACGAGCTGCCGGCCGGTACCATTCAATGGGAGATGACGCCGGATGGAAAAAGTCTGATTATACTTAAAAAATTGTTTGCGGAGAACACGGTAAATCACCAGATTACGACGATGAGCCTGGAAACGGGCGAGGAAAAAATCTTAATGGCCGAAGCAAGCCTGCCGCACTACAGCTTTGAAGACGCGGCCAAGGGCAAGAACATAACGGTATCCATCGAGGTTTCGCCGGCGGGACAATGGATTTTATGCACAGCGCAAACCTCTCAGGTTCAAACGGTAAGCTGGCTGATAAATGTAATTGACGGCAGATACGGCAAATTCCAGGAATACGATATGAATAAGGAATATATAGATGTGACCTACTGCCGGGATGAAAGCAGAATATGCGCTGATTTTTCGCCTTTTTACGATGAGGAGGAGGAAGAAGAAGAGGAAGAGGCGACGCCGGCACAGGCGAATGAAGATAAGCAGGAAAAGGCAGGTGGCGACAGGATCGAAGTTTATGATCTTTCGGGCGATAATCCCAAGAAAATATGGTGCTCGGAATACGATGGGCAAATATATGGATGTAAATTCCTGGGCAACGATCGGATTTTATATGTAAAGCCAAGTAATGACAAAACATGGTGGAAAAACAGCAATGAATTATGGGAATTAAACATTACCAACGGCACGAACCAGAAATTCTATCAGCCAAAGCAGTCGAATTTACTGGAAGAAGAAAAGACGGGAAAGTGAGACGGCAGGAGAGTGCGAAAGTAAGAAGGTGAGAAGGTAAGAAGGTGAGAAAGTAAGAAGGTGAGAAAGTGGGAAGGTGGGAAGGTGAGAAAGAAGAAGATGGTGCGATGAATCGCACCCTATGGTCAGACGGCACCCTTGATCCGCTGGGAGAAAATCGGTATCGCCACGCGCCAGGCGATGTATCAGGCAATCCGCGGCAGAAAAAGCCCGAAAGCCGCCCTGGATGAACTGGCGGCGACCATCGACGAGATTACCGCGGCAAATAATAACAAATAACGACGCGGGTTATCGCGGCAAATGCTATAGTCGGCATCATCCGTATAATCAATATAATCGGTATCATCAAATCCTTCGTTACCATCGGCAATCGATTCCTCCAAATCATGCAAGTATGTCGGCCGGCAAGAAAAAGACGCAACAATTCCGCCGAGGTGGTTTGCCCATAGTAGATTTATATTTTATGTTAATACAGGTATAAATATGCCCTGGTGAGACTATCCATAAAGGACGCGGGGAAATCGCGTTTCCAGGATATCCAGGTTTCAGGGACCGCTGGGGCTGGGAAAAAATATAAATACAGGGCCTTAGGAGGCACCTGGGTCATTGTCCGTTAATGGCCGGGGTGCCTCTTTTTTATTGCGCTGCAAAATAGAAAGTATTGCCGCTCATCCCGGCCCAGGGAACGGCCCAGGCGGGCCAGTCAACCTGCGAGGTCAGCGGTCCGGCTGCGCCGCCGCGGAAAAAGCGAACGGCGTCGGCGGGACGGCGGGACTACGGGACGGCAGGTCCGCAGGCCTACGGGACAGCAGGAATCTGTACAGGAGGAAAATGATATGATAAGTATATTTAATAGCAATATGTCGAGTCTGGTCGGTAATCTGGCCAGGATTACGGCGCAACTGGCGGTTTCCAATGAACGGCTAATCACGGGCAAGCGGCTCAACCACGCGGCGGACGATCCGTCGGGGGTAATTGCGGCGAGCAATTTCGAGGCGCAGATCGCCCAGATCGACGCCGCGGTACGAAACGGCGAGCGGATCAATAGTATTATCGACACCGCCGACGGAGCGGCGGCCCAGATTTCCAGTTTGCTGGGAACCATCCAGAGCAAGGCCCTGGCGGCGGCGGGCAGCTCCGTAACGGCGGAGGAGCGAGCTGCTTATCAGGCGGAGATCGACGCCGCTATCGACGCTATCGACGACCTGGTGGATACCACCACTTTCAACAGTACCCGCCTGCTCGACGGAGGGATCGGCTACAGCACCAGCGGCATCGACAACAGCAAACTGGCGGATGCGCGGATTAATTCCGCGGACACCAGCGGCGGCAATATCGAGCTGGAGGTGGATGTGGTGGCGGCGGCGGAAAAAGCGGTTATTTCCTACAACAGCGGCGTTCTGGTTGACGATGTAACTTTCTCCCTGACCGGCAATAACGGCACCCAGGAATTTTCCTTCTCCACGGGGGCGACCATCTCCGATATCGAGACGGCGGTTAACGCTTACAGCGACGCGACCGGGATAGTAGCAGAAGTGGACGGCGGGACACTATACTTTCGTACACAAAACTACGGCTCGGCGGAGACCGTGAGCATAAATGTTACCGACGGCACGTTCACCATGGTCGGCGCGGATACCAGCGACAGCGGGGTCGATGCCACCGTGACCGTCAACGGCCAAACAGCCACGGCGGACGGGATGCAGGTTTATTTCAGCAGCGGCTCGACGTCGGTGCGTTTTACCCTCAAGGAGAGTTTCGGCAACGTCGGCGGAGGTAGTACTACGTTCAGCATCACCGGGGGCGGAGCACAATGGGGTCTAAGCGTCGGCAACCAGATTAACTTCGGCCTGTCTTCGCTGAACTCAGCTTATCTGGGTAATGATTCCCTGGGGCATCTGCGGTCATTGAAAAGCGGCGGCACTAATGCCCTGGCAACGGGCAACTACTATCAAGCGGCTAACATCGCGGCGGCAGCCTCGGGACAGGTGGCTACCGACCGGGCACGACTGGGAGCGGTGCAATCCTATTCAGTAAACGCGACCATCAACTCGCTGACATCAACTAAAACCGCGGTGAGCAAGGCTTACAGCAGTATCGTTGACCTGGATTACGCGGAAGAAACGGCGAATAACAATCGGCTGCAACTGATGCAGCAGGCAGGGGTGGCCATTATCGCCGCCATGAATCAAAATACCAGCTCCATTCTTTCGCTGCTCAATTTATAGATAAGCTTTATTGATTATGGAATCGGCGGACAAATGAAAAGCCGTAAATGATTTAGCCAGGTAAGCAGGCAAACCATAGTAATGGTTCCTGCCGGGGATGGGTGTTATCCTTTATTGAGCAGGACGAGAATCACCACCACCGCAATAACCAAAGCCCCGGTAAGGGCGATAATCGCCACCTTCAATCCCAAATCCGATGGGTTGACCGAGATGGTATTTTCCAGTTCGGTGTCGGTTTTGGGGCTGGTTTTCTCCAGTTGCGCCAAAACGCTGACATCAAACTTCTGATGGGCATGCAAGGGGAGTTTGCCGTTTTGTACCGCGTGCAGATCTTCCAGCAATAATTTGACGTCGTTATAGCGATCATCCCGGTCTTTAGCCATCATAACTTCAATAATTTCCGCCACCCCGACACTAAGCGATTTGTTGATGTGATCCGGGGGGACCAAAGCTTCTTTCAAATGCTTGTGCATCACCGCGGAGGGAGTGGGCGCTTCGAAAGGAACCCGGCCGGTAACCATGTGATAAAACATGGCGCCGAGCGAGTAAATATCGGCACGGTAATCAATATTCAACTCCCCGCGGATCTGTTCCGGCGAGATGTAATAGGGCGTGCCGTAAGCCCGGCCGGCTTCCATGGCGGCAGCGGCTTCGTCGGCGGCCTCCCGGGCTAAACCCATATCTGCCAGTTTGGCTACGCCATCCGGGGTAAGCATGACATTTTTCGGTTTGACATCACGGTGGATCAGGCCACGCTCGTGGGCATGCTGCAGGGCATCGGCTATCTGGATGATAATATCCAGGGCATCAGCTTCAGAATATACCGAACCCTTGCTCAGGTCGTCGTAAACGGTCTTGCCCTCCACATATTCCATGACAAAATAATGATAACCGCCCGCCTCACCGACATCGATGGCCTGAACGATATTATTATGGTTTAACTTGGCGGCGGCCCGACCTTCCTTATAAAACCGCTCGACGTACTCCCGATTTTCACTGAGCCGCTTGGGCAAAATCTTGACGGCTACAATGCGATCCAAAGATAGCTGCCTGGCTTTAAAAACGGTGGCCATCGCCCCGGAACCCAGCTTCTCCAGGATTTGAAAACCCGGAATCCGGTGGGACGGCCGAGCTTCATCAATGGTTGATTTGATTCGGGATAATTGAGTGCTGGTAATGTAACCCTGAGCCATCAGGGCATCCGCTAAACTGGAGGGCTTGCCCTGACGAGCCAGGTTGGACATTACATTGCGACATTCCTGCACCTCTTCCTCAGTGCATAAATGCTTCTCAACAATCAGATGAGCGAAAAATGAATCTATATTGGTATCCGTCATTCGATCTTCTAACAAAAATGTTATGACAGGTTTCTAAGATAGATAAAGCGATCGCAGCCAATAATATCCCTATATTTTGTTAATTTTAAATCGTAAAATTAAAATCGTCAAGGGCCGTTTCAGGAAAATTTGCCCTATCTTTCGCTAATATCCACGACACCGTAACAATTTCCCGGCCCCAGATAACCCTTAAATTCTCCTTTTTTATATAAAAAATGACGTAACTCATAGCACAAATGGCACTTGTCAACATATCCCATACGACGTCGATAACCCAAAGGTTCCGCTAAGGCCAAAAGCCCGCCCGGACCATCCCGGCCCAAAATCGACCATACCGGGTGCCGACGGTAATCAAATCTACACCATAATTCGACTAATTCATCATCTTCTTCCGGGCCAGCCAGCTTGCCCAAAATAATACCCATACAAGTCCCGGAAAACACATGCCCCGCCCCATCAATATGCACATGTTTTGCCGCTAAGATTTCTTTTGAGCAGGGTTTATCGACAAAATCGTCGCAATTCCTTGAATTTAAGAGAGTTGATAATTGGTCGGCTGCCCGACCCAGAAGTCTCTCAGGCCGGTTTTTCAGGGTCTCGGCTAGTGCGAAAGCCCGCTCCTTGGGCTCCATTGGACCGACCAATACAGGATTATCGAGGAAATCCCGCCAGCGAACCTGAATCCCATCGCGGCCCAGCAACTCCGAGCCGATCCGCAAGGCCCGCTGGACATTCTCCAAAGGGATATATTCCTGATGGTAGATATCACAACTGACCTGTAGTTTGGTAAGGCCAAGTTCCTTAAGCTGTGATAAACGCTGGTAAACCAGCTCGTCCGCAGTACACCAGTAAGCATTGGTCTCAATCTTTTCCAAACCTTCCAGGCCTTTGCCGCGGGCTAATTGCAAAATACATTTTAAACGTTCAAAATCGCCAAAAGGCTCGCCGCCGGTTATATGGACGTTGCCTCTTGGGCCAGCCAACTTGACAATGCCGGCCCAGTAAGCCACCGCCTGCCGGGCGGACATCTGAGTGGCACGGTCGGCGGCGTCCGGGCCGGCATATACATAACAACATCGGCATCGGCTGGGACACCAATAGGAGAGCATCAGCCCCGCGGAGGCCCATATCTTGAACTTGGGCTGATGCAGGGCTTGTGCCTGATTAAAAAGGTTTTCTTCCAGGCTAACCGGTGACATGGAAAAACTTCTCCCTTTTTTATTAAGGTTTAGTCGCAAATATCCTTTTATTATTTCATAAAGAATCAAAAAAAGCAGCCGGGAAAAAGAATTTTATCGGACAATTTGACCCGGCATTAAAAGTGGTAAAACCACTAAAGAAAATTCCAGCTTTCAGTCGATAAATTCAGCACCAGGGAAACGGCGAATTTATTCGAGCTCCGCTTTGCCGAGGCCCTGTTATCTAATTTACGCGATAAATATGCAGAATAAACCGATTTATGATGGAGCTCTCATCCATGAAGATGAACAAGTCTGAACTTATCGATGCCATCCGCGAAATGAATCATACCGCTTCCGTCGAATTTCTTTCCCAATTCGACGAAAAAGAACTGGAAGAGTACGTGGACCATCTTTTAGAAATAGAACCTTATGAGTCAGCCGTTCCCGAGGAAAGCCTGGTATTATAAAACCCGGTTAAACAATAATCAAAGCATCCGGCGCCGCCGGTTCGGCTGATTTATCGGGCGTTAACCAATATCAATCCAAAAAAAGTCCTGATCCATTTCGGCGGGGCTTTTTTTATGAGCGCATCACCATAGCTTTTTATACCGAACTGTGAGTATATGTCCGCCGGCGCGGCAGTCCCAGTTGGCGATGGAACCTTACTACCACCCATTGGCCATAAGGCGCTAAAGCCCCCGTAAACAACGCCGAGAAAAATATCGAAAGTGTTAATCCACCATACTCAATGACGGCCGGCTCACCCCGCAGCAGAGAGATAACCAACATTATCTGCTCCACCAGGAAACTACCCAGAAAGGTCAGGCTGATTATCAACAAAGGATGCTCACCGTAAAGCAAATTACGCAGGGCCATAATCAGCAGGGCCACCATCCCGAAACTAAAGGCGTATCCGCCTAAAGGCGCCTGGCTAAAAAGGTCTTTGACCAAACCCAGTATCCAGCAGGCAATGAGGACCTGACTGCTTATTCCGCGAAAGGCCAGCACTACCGCCAGCAGAATCAGCAGATCGGGCATGACATTATGCGGGCCTAAACCCAAAAAACGGGCTACACTCACCTGGATAACCAGGGTAATAAAGGCCAAAATTCCAAAATTGAACCAGCGCATCCACACAATCCTTAGCCACAAAAGATTTCCGGCAGATACTCAAATCGTCTTCTGATATTCTCCCAGTTAAACCTTCTAAACCAGATAGTATTTTTGCGGCATTATCGGTTATTCCTGTTTTTTATCGGTGCTGACGACCCAGACGCGCCTTATTTTCTCCAGGTCCGCGGCTGGAGAGACAACAATCTGCAACATCACCGGATTCTGGTCGTCACGCCGGCAGTTTTGCACATATCCCAGCAGGATATCCACAGGTAAATTAGTCTGATCCGCCGGGGCTAATACCACATCTCCTGCCTGCACGGAATACTCGCAGGAAACCAGTTTGATGGTAATGGATTGCCCCGCCCCCGCCGAGAGCATACCCTGGACCCGCCAGCCGGCTTTATCCTTCGACCGCCAGCGCGGCTCAATCACCGCCGCCATACTGAAAGCCGAATCGTTGATTAACTGCAGAAAAGAACTGCCCACCCCCGCTTTGCTGATCCTGCCGACCACGCACATCTGGTAATCATATTTGTCCTTATCGGCCCCATCAACGGAAATGACGGGACAGAGGACCATTTGCCCGGCGCGCACCTGCTGCAAAGCACCTTGATCGAGCCGCAATACCTGCCTTTGGTTGCTGGCGTCATTGCCGATAACCTCCGCCTCGATAAGAGCGACCCGGTCCATTCCCAACAATTGCCCCGAACGAAGAGCAGATAATTGGGCGGTTATCTCCCGCAGATAACGATTTTCGCCCCGACAGTTAATTCGCTCCGCCTCACTGCGGCGGAGCAAGTCCACGACATGCTGATATTGCTGCAGAGAGACCTCACTCTGCGGTGACTGGGCAAGCTTATCGGTTACCGCCAGGGAAACATATCGCCCGCCTTTGCTGAAAGGACTGACCAGCCAGCCTAAAACATAATCCAGTTTATCCGTCAAGCTGCGCGGCAGGAACAGACACCCCACGGAGATAACCATCAGGCAGGTAAAAACCTGCCGACTCAGGATATGACGTGGTTGCCTGGCATCCATGCTCGCTCGATATTTAAACTATATGGCTATAAATTGGTTTCGTCGGACTCGAGCGTATCTTTCCACAATTCGAGATTTTCCAGATATACGCTGGTCCCCCGGGCGACGCAGGTCAAGGGGTCATCCGCGATTTTCACTTTCAGGCCGGTGGCGTTGCCCAGCACGACATCGATCCGCCGCAATAGCGCCCCACCGCCCGCCAGCCAGATGCCGTTGTCAATCAGGTCAGCGGCCAACTCCGGCTCGGCTTTTTCCAGCGTCCGCATTACCGTCTCAATAATAGCTGAGATCGGCTCTTTCAGGGCCTCCCGGATCTCTTCGCTGGTAATGACAATTTTGCGGGGCAGACCGGAAATCGTATCCCGGCCGGCAATCTCCATGGTCAGCTCCTGCTCCAGCGGAGCGGCGGAACCGATTTCAATCTTGATTTTCTCCGCCCGAGCCTCACCGACCAACAGGTTATAGGTGCGTTTGAGATGGTTGATAATCGCCTCGTCCATATCGTCGCCAGCCACCCGGACGGATTCCCGCACACTGATATCCGCCAGACTCATAATCGCCACTTCCGTAGTACCGCCGCCGATATCCACGATCATCGAAGCCGTCGGCTCGGTAATGGGCAGTCCCGCCCCAATCCCCGCGGCCATCGGTTCCTGCACCAGATAAACCTTCCGTCCGCCGGCCCGCAGGGCGGAATCCAGTACCGCCCGTTTCTCCACAGCGGTTATCCCCGAAGGCACGGAAATCACCACCCGCGGCCGAATCAAGCCTCTTCGACCGTGGACCTTACGAATGAAATAGCCCAGCATCGCCTCGGTGATTTCAAAATCGCTGATAACGCCGTCTTTCAAAGGCCGAATGGCCGTAATAGAGCCGGGCGTCTTGCCCAGCATCTCCTTGGCTACCATCCCCACAGCGTTGCCATTCTGAAGGACGCGATTGGTCCCCTTCTTCACCGCTACCACCGACGGCTCATTCAAAACAATGCCGTCTCCCCGGACACACACCAGGGTATTGCACGTACCCAGATCAATGCCCATATCCAGGGAAAACCAGCCTAATACCGTATCTAAGATCACCGGATGTTTCCTTTTACCCTCGGAATGATTGGCGCTAATCTACAACGACCTTATATAACATATTAACTGCTACATTTAAACAACTATTCCGCCGCCGCTTATTGGTATCAGCAGCAATTTAAGGGGCTTATAGTTGTAAAGCTCGATCTTGACGATTAACAACTGATTAAAGCGGATTTTACCGCTAAAGAAATTGTTTAGCAAGAAACTCTTTGGGGAAAGAAATATTTGGGCCATACCAGCCGTTATTCAAATGGCTAAGCCGAAAGTAATGGATCGGCCAGGGTTTGGCAGGGATGCAGGGGTAAAGGAAAATGGGCTATAGAATGAGGAATATCAGGCAGCAGAACAATCGGTTTCCTATCGGGCATGTTGAACATAACTGCTTCAAAAAGCGGCGGTTACGTAAATATTTCCTCGAAATCTGCTTTGGGCGAAACCTCCCACAGCGATAGTTATTTTATATCCGAAGTTGGTTAAAACAGTCCAAAAAGTGGTGGGATTTGGCGAAACAGGTTGTGAGATTGCGCAAAAAAGACTAAAATGCGACATATCAGATTCCCGGCAGAATCTTATCTAAGTAAAATGGTTCAATTTAAGAGCAATTTACATATTATTTGGTGGGTAATTCAAGCAAAAGAGGGAAATTCTAATCGAATAATCGCAGGTGTAAAGGGTCGATGAAGACAAAAATTTTTCTGTTAATCTTGTATTTTCTTCTGATCTTTTTTGGCAGGACCAATGTGTGGGGTGAACCGCCTGAGTCAGCTTATATCGAAGGTATCACGACAGATTGCTACCCGGGCGGGATATGTTATCTGGCGAGCCTGGGTCAGCTACTACAGTTGTATGATCCGAACATCCAGCCGGTGGACGTTCTGGTGCGTTCGGGGATGTGCAGCCAAGCCTACTGGGCCAAAGGGCCGACAGATTATACCCTGTCAATCCATCCGCGGATGTACAACAGCCGGGAAAAGCTATACAGCGGTCCGACGGTGGACGCGGCCCAGTTATGCGGGGCAGGGTACATAGTAGGCTACGGCCAAGGGGGCGGCGGAGGCGAAGGATGGGTAAAAAACGCCGATAAAGTGCTGGTATTCGAGTCCCAGGACGAGGCGGTAGATACCCTCAAAGGGCTGATCGCCGACGGGATAGCGGTGCAGGTGCATATCGATCCTTATTACGTCAAAGATGAACTGTCGATATACAACCCATTCTGGGCCGGCGCGACCGAACCGGGCAGTCACTTCGTCGTGGTCCATGGCTATGACCAGCAATATGTATATTACACCGACAACTGCCCGACGGATGTTACCGGTGGGTCCGATGGTGTGGGACTGCCGCTGAGCTGGAGTGGATTTCTGACGGCCTGGCGGGCAACAGAAGACTTGCCGGCGGATCAACATACCCGAACGGGTCCTTATTTTTTAAGCTACCTCGACAGTGGACCTAATCCCATCGACGATGACTGGATATTGGCGTTCCTGGTGGAAGACGCGTGGGACGGGCCAGTGATGATCCGAGCGGCGGCGGAAAAGCTCCGCCGCGGGGCAGACGGCGAAACCACAATAGGCCAATTTACCCGGGATCGCTTCGCGGAAATAAGGCCTTACATGGCGGATTACCTGGAGGAGCTGGGCTACAGCGAGGCGGCAGGATACTACGATGAGTCGGCGGGGCTATGGTGGACCATCAAGGATAATCCCAACTGGGGCGAGGCAGCAGATATACTGGAGGCGATTGCCGACGCGGAAGAGCAGGCGCTGGAGTCGCTGGCAGAGGTAATCGATACGGAGGAACCCTTCCGACTGATTCGGCCGAATGATGGGCAGAACCTGGGCGAACTCGAGGCGGTTTTTCAATGGCGGGCACTGCCGGAAGTAACCGATAAGCTGGTTCTGCAACTGGCGATGAGAGAAAATTTCGACGACCGCCGCAGCGTTCTCAGTATAAAGGCGACGGCGGGAGTATCAGTACTAAGCCCGGCTACCAAAGACTGGATTAAGGCCCTGGCGAAAGATAACGGCAATGAGCAGCTAATGTGGCGATTGAGCGGACTGGGGAAATATGCGGATCAACAATCGCCGCCGCGAATGCTGAGCTGGAATCAACCGCAAATAGCGGCCCTGGCCCCGGCGGATGGGTATGCGTGCAGCGAAGATGAACTGGTGAATTTCAGTTTCACGGCACCGGCAGTGTGCCAAAAGCCCCAAGTGGTAATCAGCACCACCGGCGATTTTGGCGACCGGAAAAGCCTGGTCAAACTAAAGGTTATAAAGGGAACCAGCGCCGCGGCTTTTCAAAAAAACACCCTGGCGCAACTGCGCAAGAAAGACGACGGAGATAATATCGTTTACTGGCAGGTACTAGACGGGGCGGCGACTAAAACTACTGTTGAGGCGTCGGAAGTGAGAGAACTATATTTGCCGTGACGACGGCACAATGAATGTGATGTAATTTAAGGTTAAGCAGGCAGAAAAGGAGAGAACCCATGAAACGAAACAGTCTAAATTTTTGGATTGATTTGCTTTCATTAATCGTATTGCTCGGTCTGGTGTGGACGGGGCTGCTGATGTACTACATAATGCCGCCGGGGAGCGGCGGAGGCGGGGGCGGCCACGGCGAACAACTGTGGGGGATAGGCCGACACGATTTCGGCACTATTCATTTTTATTGCGCCGCAGCGATGGTCGGCCTGATGATAATCCATCTGGCGCTGCACTGGAACTGGGTGTGCGTGACGCTGAAAAGTTTGCTGGGCATAACCGGCGGACCAACCACCGGCAAACGCTTTATTATTTATGGGCTGATCTTTTTGGCAGTAATTGCCCTTGCCGTTTATATCAGCCTAAGCTGGGCCAAGGGCCAGGTCCAGGCGGGATCAGCCGGCAGAGGCGGTCCGCCTTTCATCAGCGAACACGAAATACATCAGATTAACGGCAGAATTTCCCTGGCCGAGGCGGCACAAACGGCAAAAGTACCGGTGGAAGAATTGATTCGACAATTAAAGCTGCCGGCGGATGTAGATGTTGATGAAAGCTTGGGGCGACTGGGACGAGAGTATGGTTTTACGGTAGCGGATGTCCGACAGATTATCCAGCAATGTCAACAATGCGGCACTGATCCCCAGTAATCAGCCGGGAGAAAGTGCCTAATCGGCTGAGAACGCGAAGGATTTTCAAGCCTCCATCTCCAGCTTTTCATCAATGGCGTCTTTAACCTTACGCATCATTTCGACGAAATCGACCTGGCAGCGGGTAAGCTCGCGCAATTTTTCGTTGGTACTAATCTGCTGCTCAATATCGCGGAGCTGGTGCTTGTCCTGAGGCTCAATGGGCTTTCGCTGCCTCTCGAGCTGAGTGATTTTCTCCGCCTGGGTATGGTAATCCTTAATTAATTGGGTCGCAGGAGGATCCTCATTAACGGCTTTCTGCGCCTTTTTTAATAATACGGTCCGCGGATGAGCGGCAATCTGGCTGCCCAATTGATGAGCTAATTCTATTAAATGTTCCATGACCACCAACTTTCAACAAAAACCATCTTTTCGATACCAAAGTATTAACCTTATACCCTTTTTCCCCTTGGATGTCTCGCTTAAAGCGGGACAATATTTTCCGGTTTTTCATATGTTTTCGAAATCGGCCTGGATATGCAAAATAGGGGCTTGACTAATCCTAAAATATCATGTAGAATAAGGTTAGAATCACAGGTCATCTCACTTGCGAAGAGTCGGATTCTTCCGCCGTCATGAAGGAGCGATTCAGTCATGAGGCTTCTAATCAAACGTGGTACGTCGCTAATCAACGATTTACGCTTTTCCAAGGGGCCTATCTTTATCGGACGCGAGCCGAATTGCAGCGTTTTCCTGCCGGATCGAGCAGTTTCGCGGAAACACGCGGTAATATATTCCACGGCAAATGCCAACTGGATGGTGAAGGACCTGGAATCGGCCAATAAAACCACCCTAAACGGGCGGGGAATTACCAAAATGCCGCTGCGGGAAGGCGACACCGTCGGCGTGGCTGATTTTACCATCGAAGTGCATTTCGAGAACGTGGCGGCAGTACATCCCACAACCGACCCACTCGGCATGGAAGATACGCTGATAAGCATGCCCAGCAATATCCCCTCCATCTATCAGACCAACCGACAGGCACAACAACCCATCTACCTGACCCCGGAACGTATCCACGATTTTTATACCCTAAATGTGGACCTGATACCCCACGACGACCAGACATCGCTAATCAAAAAACTTATCGATATACTTCTGAAACAACTCGACGCCTACCACGTCTGGGCAGGACTACGTGAGACTACCGGCGGCCCCATGACCTGCCATGAAGGCTGCCAGCGGGGCGGAGGAGCTGTCGAACTCGAAGGACTGATAGGCCGAAAAATAGCCAAACAAGCCATCAATAATGAAAGTTATATTCTCATTCCCAATCTAAACGATATAACCAGCTCCAGCAAAACCAGCCTGGCGGGCATGGAACAATTGCGCTCGGCTATGGCGGCACCCATCGCCTCACCCAGCGGAGTCTATGGCGTAATCTACATCGACAACAGCATCGATCAAAACCCCTATACCCGCCAGGATCTTGATTATCTTACCCTGGTGAGCATCCAAGTGGCAGCGATTACCGAGCATATCGGGTGAAGAAGGTGGGAAGGTGAGAAGGTGGGAAGGTGAGAAGGTGGGAAGGTGAGAAGGTGGGAAGGGGAAGAGATAAGAAAGTGCGAAAAGTGTGAAAAGTATGAAAAGTGTGAAGAAGAAGAAGAAGAAGAAGAAGAAGTAAGAAGGTGTAAAGGCGAGAAGGTGAGAAAGCGGCGCTGCTGGCATTTTAGTTGCGTAAATGCTTACCTTATTTATAACCCGTCCAGTGATGTAGGAAATGCTTATAAACCAAGAGGGCTTTTTCCAGTTGGTCGATGGTGATGAATTCATCCTGGGTGTGTGCCTGGGCGGGATTGCCGGGCCCGACAATCGGAGCGGCAATTTGCCAGGGAACCAAGGCACTGGCATCCGTAGCGTAAGGGGCCACGGCAGTCTGAGGCTTAAAACCAGCTTGCTGAACCGATTTCAGCAAGGCAGTAACTACGGGATCAGAACAGTTAATCTCCATCGGGGCGTGCCGGCCAAGCAGCTCGATGTTAACCGGTTCGTCAAATAGCAGCCGCAGAAAAGCGGACAATTCTTCACAACAGTGCTGCGGGTCATGGTTGGGTAGAATCCGCCAGTCAATCTGAGCAGTACATCGATCGGGAATTACATTAATCTGCCGGCCGCCTTCAATGATGGTTACCGAAAGGGTCTCCGGCGGCAAAGAAGGATGACTGGTGGTGCGGCTGAGCCGGCGGGCGTACTCCTGGACCGCGGTTACTACCCGAGCCATAGAGTAAATGGCATTTTGGCCCAGATCGGGGGTGGAACTGTGGGCACTTTTACCGGCACAAGTCAAACGCAAACGTACCACTCCCTTATGGGCGACAATGACCTTCATCTCCGTAGGCTCAGCAAATACCGCCGCCGAGGGCTTTCCGATTCCCTGGTTAAAATAATATTCAGAACCGGCCATGTTATATTCTTCCCCACAAGTAGCTAAAAAAACCAGATTGCAACCCAAAGCACCAGCCTGAACCCGATCGCGAAAGGCTAACAACATCGCCGCTAAAGGACCTTTATCATCACAGGCGCCCCGACCGTAAATTCTCCCGTCGCGTACCCGCGGGTCAAAAGGCGCAATGGTCATATCATTCACATCAACGGTGTCCATGTGGCCGCTGACCAGTAATGTCTGGTCGCAATTCGCTTTTTCCGCCAGGGCGATAATATTGGCTCGGCCCGGCATAACCTGCTGTAGTTGCACGTCCAGCCGAGCACGACGGAACCAATCGAAGATGTACTGTGCGATACGACTTTCGCCATACGGCTCAGTCAGACAATCACCATCCTGGGGATTGACACTGGGCAAGGCCACCAAGGCCCGCGTTAGCTCAACAACTTCACTCATAATATTGCATCCGGGTATGACAAAAATTGGGTAATTTTTGCCCTTCCCTGTTTATTACCAAACTTTCGTTTCAGGGAAAATAATGGATTTTTCCCCACAAGTCAAGACGGCGAGGAATTTCCACCATTGGCCGGGCAGCGTGACCTGTATAAAGCTAGACAGCAGCCGCTTGATACCTGGGCGCAGACCTTTTGACCTTTCGCCAGGCGGCCTGGATGAGGCTATGGCATAATCCCGCCAGATTCAGGGCATGTTCACAACGGCTACACAAATAACCGGGCGGCAGCGTCTGGCCCGTGTAGAGCATTTTAATTGCCTGCTGTCGAACGGGACCGTTCCACACCCCGAGAATTCCCTGCCGGCTGACATCACCCCAGATAATTTCCCGGCCCATATCCTGGCAGCACATTACCACCCGACCGTCAAATAGGATTACCATCTCAAAAAGGGGAAGATTGTAACGACAACCATATAATCGGCCGGCCTTTGCCCCTTGCCGATGGTCAGGAATCAGCCGACTCACCGAACCACAGCGACTGATCGGACTTTGATAGTCCAGGTTCGCCCCATAAGGCCGCCAGAAATCAAACCAACGCTGCTTTTCACCGGCCGGCCAGCGATCATTCACCCCGCGAATCCAAATCCGCAGCGGGTCATAATGCTCCAGAAGGTATAAGAGATTTTGTTTGGCCGTTTGATAATCCAACCCCATTATCCGCTGGTAAACTTCCGGAGTAATCCCGTGAAAACTTACATGAATCTTGCCCTTGAATCCCACGGCCAGCAGGTCGTTAATCTTGTCCGGGGTCATAGCAGCCCCGTTGGTGTTTAAATCCACCTCGATATCCCGTGCCAGAGCAAAACTGACATACCGAACCAGATCATCCGCCCAAAACGGCTCCGCCATATAACAATAAGTCAAGGCGGGGCGAAAATGATTGTCCCGACCGATACCCGCTAATTCGTCCAGCAGCGTACAATACAAGCCCCAGTCCATATATCCATTACTTTGCCGGCGGGAGTATTTCGGATAGGGACACATCGTGCAGCGAGCATTACAATAAGTATGAATATCAATTATGAGTCTTAAGGGATAATTGCGAGCTCTATATAAAAAAGGATTTATCATATACGCAGTTATCGGCAGTCCATCTGCCGTTACTGTAAAAAAAGACGTCGCCCGCAGAGAAAGCTAATTATTATTCGTCCGGATTTGACAAGAAAAAACACGAGATAAAAAATACGCCTGACTAACCGTGACTTCGGCCCAAGGCACGACAAATATTACGCATTGATTAACTCCTGGATGTATTCCTCTTTACGAGAAGAGGAGACATGACGCATATTCTCGCGAATCTGCTTGAGCAGCCATTCAATACTGCGTTCGTCATGGAGCATCTGCTCCGCCGATTCCAGACGCAGCGTGGCTACCCGCGGCTGCTCACCTTCCAGAGCGAAACGCTTGGTCCAGCGACTGGCCAGCAGGTCCGTCATGAGCTTTTCGCTGCGAACCCATTGGTAAGTCTGATAACTGCTTTGGCCGGTAGGACTGACACCCTCCAGGGTCAGAATAACTCGATCTAACTGCATCTGCTCAAATAACGGCTTCATTCGCTCCCATAGTATCTCCAATTGCGCCATCCCCCTGGCACTGCTGCCGGTATATTCGACTTCGGCCCAGCGATAGCTGCCGCTGATACGTGCCCACAACCGGCTCAAATCTAAACAGCCTAATCGAATACCCATATACAATTCCAGCGCCACGAATAAAATGGCCCCTATGCCGGTCACCACGCCTTGAGCAAATCGACAACAAATCCCTATAACACAGGTCAGCAAAACAGCGGTCCATAAGGTTATGGCTGTCTGACCGACACTAAAGCCAAAATGACGCAGACGATGATGAATATGTTTATGATCGCCACAAGCCAGGCTTTTGCTAAGGCTGTAACGCCGGAGAATCGACAGCAGTGCATCAATAATCGGCACACTTAAAATCAAGCCCGCCGACGGCAGAGCGAATACGCCCTCCGCCGTAGATATTTTTATCGAGATCACCCCTAAAATCAGCCCCAGCAACTGTGAGCCGCTGTCACCGAGAAAAATGAATGCTGGCTTAATATTAAACATCAGCAACCCCAGCAACCCACCCGCTAAAGCTAAGGAGATTATGGCACAATCATATACCCCTACAATACAGCTTACAACGGCCAGTGCCAGCGATATCACCACCCCGATCCCACTGGCCAAGCCATCCATGCCATCAATGAAGTTGAAGGCATTACAACTGCCTACCAGCCAGAAAAGGGTGAAAGGCACAGCTAATAAACCACATGAGATTTCAAAGACACCAAAAAAATCACACTTGTTTATTACTAAACCGGAACCGATAAGCACGGTCCCCGCCAGCATCTGAAAAAGCAACTTGGTCCGCGGCAGCACACGACGCATATCGTCGCTGATGCCCAGGGATAATACGATAAGCACCGCCGCCAGCATGGCCCCGTAAGACAGGCGACTTCTGAGACTGTTACCAACAAGATTATCCCATCCCACCGTCAGAAATACCACCAGAGCGGCAGTAATAACAGCACAGGCCAGCGGTATTCCTCCCAGGGTGGCCGTGGGTCGGCTATGACATTTAAGAAATCCGTCCGGTTTGTCCAACGCCTTCCAGCGCCAGCTCAACCGACACATCACGGAGGTAAATATCGTCCCGCAGGCCCACGCTGTCAAAAATGATGATCCACCCGCTATCAGGGCAAGCTGTTGTAAAGAACTCAAATCAACAAAATTTTCTTCCACTTCTCTGATCCCTATGACAATCAGGCTGCCGGTTATATATTAATGCGTTCAAAATATTTAACTTTGCCTGAAGGTCTTTCCCGCTGAATCGGGTCAACAATTTCTAAGCCTTCGCAGATGATTTATCTGAGACCCTATCCACTACGGGACAGGAATTCTCTATACAACCCAGACTTACAGCGCCACTTTGCTCGAGTCGTTTAACGGCGATTGTCGCATCCAAGCCAGGCGCGTCGTTTATTACCAGCACCGCTTTGCCCACTGCCTGCAGCAAATCAGCCGTAAATACCCGTTCCAGGCAGTCGGCGTCGTAAATAATCCAATCGAATTGCCGGGCTAATACCTTATCCAATTGGGCGATTTCCCCGATTCCATGGGCGATTGGGGTTTCTTCCTCGGTATTTGGCGCCAGAACCGTGAGATTAGGTATGTCGGTTTCCTGCAAAGCCTGGTCTAATAAATTCATATTGCGGAGAACCGCGGCAAATGAGGGTTTGCTGTGGTCCAAGGGGAAAACATTACTTAAAACGCCCCGCTGCAGGTTGGCATCGACTAATAAAACCTTACGCCCGGTTCCCGCCAGTATCAGGGCCATATTGCAGGCACAGGTACTGGTGCCGCTGCAAGGACTCACGGCGGTCAAAACTACACTTTGTCTTGTTTGCCCAAAACGGCTGATTAATTTTCCGACAATTTCTCTAAAAGCCTGGGCGGCGGGGCTGCTTTGATCGGCGTGAGCTACGCGGCAGCGGGCGGAGAGCGCTAAAGAACTGCGACCTTTTCCCGCCAGATTGATATTGCCGATTTTGCCTAAACCCATCATCACCCCGGGGCTTGATATTCCACCGGAACTTGAGATTTTATCCTCGCCCACACCTTGCCGGCTCATATTAACGGGCAGGGACCAGGGCATCGGCCAGTTGGGCGGATACATCGGCATCGGCATAGTAAGAAACTCCGGCGCCGGTACTTGAGCGGCTGTCCGGAAACGATCCACCACCAAAACGAAAAGCACACTGAACAGTAAGCCCAATAAGAGAATCGAAGCAGCACGGTGGGATTTGCTTAGCCCCATGGGACACGCCGGTATTTGAGCGGCATCAACCACCATCACCGGTGATTCGCTCATCCCCTCCTCCAGCATAAATTCCCGCACTCTACCGACGCACTCCTCCCGAAATTTACGCGCTATCTCCAATTCTTTCGCCAGACTTTCGTATCTTTGCTGCCGCTCGGTCAGCTTAACTCCGATCTCTTTCAGCTGCCGAAGCAGACTCAAAAAAGATTCCTCCTGCTTGATAGTGCCGTCATATTGAACCACGGCATTATCATAATATCCTTGTAAAAGATTTTGTTTTCGGCCCAGCAGCTTGGCCTGCAGATCTTCCAGCTGACGACGAACCTCCTGCAGCTTTTGATGGCCCGGCAGATACACTCTTGCGAGCTGGGCTTCTTCCTGTTGCAGATTATTAATTTTTTCCGTAAGCTTGCGAACTTCAGAATCGTTGGCTATCTCCGGGAAAGATATCTCTTCGTCCCAGGCGATTTGCCCGTTAGTCAACAATTTTTCCGCCTTATCTCGCTGGGCTTGCAACTGGAGCCGCTGTAATTGCACCCGGGTCAATTCTGCCTCGATAGTGCCAATTCGCGTTAAGGCCGCCGAAAGAGCGCTGCCGGAACCAGTGATGAGGTTCTCCTGACGAAACCGACGGATATTTTCTTCCTGTGCTTGAATCTCATTTTCACTTTTAGCAATCTGCTCATTGACCCGCTTGATTATCTGCTCGTTAGCGGCGCGACGGGATTCAATCGAGGTTTCAATGAAAGCCGCGGTGGTCTGATTGGCAATGGCCGTCGCCAAAGGACCGTTTTCCGCGATTCCGATAATATCGATCAACCGCGAGCCGGCGACCGGCTTAATTTTCAATCTGCCACGCAGAGCATCGATCCCGTCATCACTACCAAAGCCGGTGCTGCCCGCTGAATGGAGCTTTTCCGCGGTGCGAGCCAAAACATGACGGGAAAGCAATAACTGGCATTGAGTGCTGAAGTAGTCGCCGCTGCCGGCCAAGCCCGCTAATCCCCCAAGCTTAGGCTGATCCATTACAACCTGTACCCGGGCAATGGCTTCGTACTTGTCCTTACGAAAAAGTGTCGCGGCTAATGCGATCCCGCAGACCATTAACAAACACGCCAGAAATTGCCAGCGATGCCGCATCAACGTTCTGAAAGGTTGAAACGGTTGCGGCGATCCTGCCGATACGGGACAATCCGTTTTCGAATTCTTTGTGTTAGTTGTCGCTTTCATAATCTTGCCTGTGTATTTAGCTAATTTCGAGGGAAATCACATTTATCGCAGCCTAGGCTGCATTTAAAAAACCTCATTCCTCGGTCTTTTAATACCCATTAACACTCCCCCCGCTGGGCATGCCCATTTCCGATCCCGCATCGTAAGTAACCCGCACGCCCGTATCAACGCCGCGGCGGATCAGCTTATCCAACCCGTCAAAGAATTTTTTGACCGGATCGCCGGGAACGATAATGGTGTCATTACGCGCCACCTGAATATTTTGCTGTTTCCCGTCGCGTACTTTGGTCAAATCCACCATAATCTCTCTTTCCGAACCATCCAGATTGCGGCGAATAATCTTACATTTCTTCTCCTGGGCAACATTGTTTGTTCCCCCGGCACTGGTCAGGGCCTGCAAGATGGTCAAGGGCTGATTGAAGGCCTTAACCCCCGGCTGCCGCACCTCCCCGGATACATAAATGTAACCATCATTAGCGGCAGGAACCTTTATCACATCTCCCGGATATATCGTCGGATTCAGCCGCGGGGCGGCTGCTTCTGCGAATAAATACCCGATAGGAACAATTTCTTTGGGACTAACGGACCTTCTACTATTGAGATATGGTTCCGAAGCGTTCGACGAGGTCCCGATCAGATTATAGGCCCCACGCCAGATCTCGATGTTCGGAGCCGCTCCCGGAATAATTCCCCCGGCATCGGTAATGACATCCAACAAGGCGGCATTATCGGTACGTAAAGATATTTGGCCGGGACTGCGAACCTGCCCCAACACCATGACCGCTTTACTGGTATATTTTTTGACGTGAACATCCACTTTGGGATCACGAATGTATTCCCGGGACAATCTCTGCAGCAGGTCCCGACGGATTTGTTCACAAGTCATACCGGCAACTTGAACATGATTAAGAACCGGCAGATAGATATTTCCCTGGGGATCGACTTCAACTTCCTCAACGCTGTCACGCTGCGGCTCCAGAAGCTGATAAATCTTGATATAAAGCACATCGCCCGGGCCGGTGTGATATTCCCGGCTAACTTCCTGGGATATATCAACATTGGGGGAAATTGGGCAGACCTGACTCAAATTTATCGAGTCAATATTTTTTTGCTGGTCTGGCACAAAAGGCCGGTTATACGGACCTTGATAACCTTCCACATGCTCCATACGATGGGAAGAATTGGGCGCCAGATATGCAACCTTATATACCCTAGGCGTCATACGCTGACAGCCAAAAAGTACAAAAAAAACATTTAGTGCGACCGTCACTAATTTTATAATATCTTTTTTAGCAAATATTTGTGTACTCATAGGTCCAAGCCTTCCCTTTAATTATCTTGCTGGGAATAGTACACCCAAAACATTATCGATTTTGCCCAAATTGCCATATTTGACATATCTGCCTTAATAATCGGTTTAAGTAACATCACTTATAAGGAAATAAATGTTTAACCGGGATATCTGAACAAAATGGATTGATCTGCCAATAGCGTTTGGCGCGTTTTAATAATGAATAAATAAAATTGCACTAAAACACATAAATTTAGAATAGCGCGGTAATGACGATGGAAAAGTCCTATAATTCCCCCTCAACCTACCTTAAATAGGTAGTAGATAAGCTAAAACTGCTTAACAATAATCCGGACCAAAAGAAATGATATCGAATAAGCTGTCTTCATTCACGCCAATGGGCTTTACGCACTACCGCCGGCGGCAAGACAAAACTACCTTCATTATCACGGACCAGGCCGATTAGCCGATTATGCGGCGGAAACCAGGATAATCTGTTATGCACCTGCCATCTGGGCCAGTTTGCCCGCGGATGGGCCCAAAAACGCTTTGAACCCGTGGCTTGCTCAATTTTATGCCGATTGTTTCGGTGGCGTTTGTGCAGATGTAACATTTGATTCTCGATTTTTTCCTGACTATGCCTGCGGTAACAAAATGACCATGCATTCTGATATTATTTCTAATCTTGAAACCGATTATTCTATCGGTTATGACAAGGCGGTACTTTGCCCGTTCATCAACTATCTGGGGAATTTTCTCTTTCCGGTTTTTATTATGAAGGTGTTACTACATGATTATAATGCTATTAACTTCTGTAACGATTTTACCCTTTCCTATTTATAGTTCAGGGTTGTTTCAGTGATAAAGCCTTTATAATTCCTAGAAGTGTATATCCGCTCTGCTTTGCGCAACTACAATACACCAGGCAACTTCCCAGCCACCTAATTGTCCACCTTGTCGGAAGGCATATTTTCCTTAAACCGCAGCGCCTTGGAAAGATTCTCCCGGGCGAGGGAGTATCCCGGTCTGATCCGCAGAGCCTCCCGATAACACCGAATCGCCTCCTCCCATCGGCCCTGAAATGCCAACGTGTTAGCCAGATTATTATATACCTTGGCCCAGTCGAGTATGCCCTCATTATGCTTAAGCTGCAAAAGCTGATAATATTGACTTATCGCCTCGTCCCGCTGACCCTGAATCGCCAAAGCGTTGGCCAAATTATAACGAAACTCGGTACGCCGGGGATCGATCTGCACCGCTCGCTGAAAGTGGATTATCGCCTCATCCAATTGGCCTTGCGCTTTCAAAGCGATGCCCCAATTATTGTGGGCGTCGGCATAGGGGGGATAAATCTCCAAGGCTATGCGGCAATGATTGATCGCGTCTTCATAACGGCCCTGCAATAAAAGACTACTGGCGTAATTACCGTGCATAACGTAATTATTCTTCGTTACTGTCAATGCGTGGTGATACAAAAGGTCACTATTTTTCCAGTAATCAAGCTGTTTGTAAGTTCCCGCCGTCAAGACCGCTATGGTTAGCCCCGATGCCGCAGACAAAAAAATGACACGATAGCGCCATCGACCAAGAACCTCCACCACCCCCCATGCGACCATAATAAAGATTCCCATCGATGGGATGTAGGTATAACGATCCACCATCGCCTGTACCCCCACCTGCACCAGCCCGATTACCGGCACCAAAGTACCCAGATACCAAAACCACCCGACCATCAGATAACCACGGCGGCGTGCGAGTAGAATTACCCCAATGGAAATGGCCAGCAAAAGTATCGCCGCCGACAGCACCTGCCCAACAGGTAAATATCCTCTCGGGTGAGGATATAATACCGCCAGCCCGCTAGGCCAAAACATCTTGCCCATATACTTTACATACGAAACCACAGCGTTAGCCAAGCGGATATTCAGTGATATCGCTTCCAGGCTGGACCCTGCACTCTTTGCCTCCACCAACAAAGTAACTGCCGCAGATAACCCCGAAAGAAAAAATAAGGGAATTTTTTCCCCTATTAACCGCCCTGCCGGATGAGGTTGAACCTGAACGCTTTCCGGTCCGGGGACAGGTTCTTTATCACTTTTAATCTCTCCGCCCAGCTTAAATCTGCCCAGCGGCCACCAGTCTAACAACAGCAGGACAAATGGTAAGGTCACCAGCATCGGCTTGGCCATCAAACCCAAAGCAAAAAGTATCGCCACCGGCAAATACCGGGTTACGGACGGTTTCTTCACGTAGTATAGATAGACCGCCATCGTCAGCAGCCAAAACATGCCGCTCAGCACATCTTTGCGCTCCGCTATCCAGGCTACCGACTCCACGTGCAACGGATGCAGGGCAAAGGCCGCCGCCACAAACCCGCTGCGCCACAGTGCCCCGGTCATACGATGCAATACCCAAAACAGCAGTAAAGTATTGATGATATGAAAAAAAACATTGATAAGATGGTGCCCTCCCGCTTTGACGCCGAATAACTGACAATCCAGCATCAGACTCAACCAGGTCAGGGGATGCCAGTTGCTGGCGAAACTGGTGGTAAACGCCCAGACCAAGCCCTGCGTCGTTAATCCCGCCTGCACGTGCGGATTGTCGCTGACGTAATAAGGATCGTCATAAGAAACAAAATCAAACCCAGCCGTGCGAAAATAAACCGCTGATGTCAACATCGCCAGAAACAGACTGACGAAAATCATATACTTTCGCTGCCGGGATGAATTGTCGCGCATAAATTATAACCAATGCCTCAAAAATCACACAAACTCGCAGAAAAAATCCATGTCCATAACAATCATTTAATGGTCCAGATTATATTGCTCATAGGTCTCTTTTAATTGAAGCGCTTTCGCCAAATTATGCTGGGCCGGGATAAATTTCGGATTTATGCGCAGGGCCTGACGATAGAACTCGATCGCTTCGCTCAGTTTGCCCTGTTTTTCCAGCGTCAGAGCCAGATTGTTATACACCAGGGATAAATCCAGCATAGTATCGTCCGGTTTAAGGAGCAAAAGTTGGCGATAATGATTGATCGCTCCATCCCACTCGCCCTTTGAGGCCAGGGCATTCCCCAGGTTATAGTGCACTTCAATAAAGCCGGGGTTTATCCGGAGCGCCTTTTGAAAGTGATCAATCGCTTCGTCATATTTACCTTGCGCGGTAAGAACGGTACCCAAATTATTGTGGGCATAATAGTGACGGGGAAATATCTGCAAAGCCTTATGATAATGGCTGACTGCTTCAGCTTGCCGGCCCTGGGAAAATAGGACCTGCGCATAATTACAATGGATAATATAATTTCTCTCGGTTACTTCGAGACTGCGTTCATATAAGGCGATACTATTTCTCCAATAACCAAGCTGTTGATAGGTAACCGCCGCCAATGCTGCTATGGACAATCCCATCGCTGCGGTAAGCATAATAGAATGATAACGCCGCTTGCCGAATATTTCGACCAGACCCCAGGAAATCATGATAAAGATTCCAATCGACGGTAAGTAAGTATAGCGATCCGCCATGGCCTGACTGCCCACCTGGACCAATCCAATCACCGGTATCAGCGTTCCCAGGTACCATAGCCATCCGACGAGCAAATATTTGCTATTTCGGGCGGCGCGGATTATCCCGATAGACAATATTAGCAGTACCAATACCGCCACTGCCGTCTGCCGCATGGAAAAAATATCCGGGTAGGGGTATAAGACAGCTAATCGATGGGGCCAAATTATCTTACTGATATAGTTTATATAAGAACCAAAGATGTTGGCAACTCGACTCTCCAGCGGAATCGAAATAATTTTAACTACGGTTCCCCCACTCCGCTGCGCCAGAAAGGTAATGATGCAAGAAACAAGCGAAAGAACAAAAAAAGGAATTTTCTCCAGAACCAACCGATAAAATACTTTTCCTTGAGAAGGCGAAGCAGCTATTTTATCCTTTATGTGACCGATACTATCCGCCGTTTTATCTGACTGCAGCCGACCCAGAGGCCACCAGTCCAACAAGAGCAGCACAAAGGGCAGCGTCACCAGCATCGGCTTGGCCATTAAACCCAAAGCAAAAACCAACAGGATGATCAAATACCGAATTATTCCCGGTCGTCTTACATAATACAGATAAGCCGCCATCGTCAGCAGCCAAAACATCCCGCTCAGCACGTCCTTACGTTCCGCTATCCAGGCTACCGACTCCACGTGCAACGGATGCAGGGCAAAGGCCGCCGCCACAAAGCCGCTACGCCATAGTGCCCCGGTCATGCGATGCAATAACCAAAACAACAGCAATGTGTTGATAATATGAAAAAACACATTGACCAGATGATACCCTCCCGCTTTAACACCGAATAACTGATAGTCCAGCATCAGACTCAGCCAGGTCAGCGGATGCCAGTTGCTGGCAGAACGAGTGTTAAAGGCCCAGGTAATGCTCTTGGCGGTTAATCCCGCCTGAACATGTTTGTTCTCGCTGACATAATAAGGATCATCATAAGAAACAAAATCAAATCCGGCGGTGCGGAGATATACCCCCAAAGTCACCAGAATAAGGAATAAGCTGATGAGTATCTTGTACCCCTGTTTTGGGAAAAACATCTTATCCATAAAGAACTAGGCTCGCATATAAAGTCCGCCGTTCACCGCCAGGTATTCTCCGATAATAAAATCCGACGCGTCACTGGCCAGAAACAATATGGCCCGCGCCACATCTTCCGCGGTGCCGTTCCTGCCCAGCGGGGTCTCCTGAGCTACCGCCTGCCGCCGCTGCGGGGTGCTGAACTGCTCATGAAAGCGGGTTTCAATCAGCCCAGGCAGCACGGAATTCACCCGTATTTTATACGGGGCATACTCCCGAGCCATCGCTATCGTTAAAGTAGCTACCGCCGCCTTGGCTGCGGCATAAAGACCGGCGCCTTCTCCGCCGCCATGATGACCGGCAACCGAACCAATATTAACTATCGCTCCTCCCTGCCGTTTAAGATAAACCAGACTCGCCCGACTGGTCAAAAACACACTTCGCGTGTTAGTGGCGAAGACATCTTCAAAATAATCCAGTGGCGCATTCTCCAGCCGGTGCCGGGCGATCAGGGTTCCCGCGTTATTGACCAAAATATCCATCCCGCCCGCTTGCCGGGCGAACTGCTCCACCATCGCGGTTACCTGCCGCTCGTCCCGCACATCCGCGGCCAGCAGACAGCCGTCGCCTACCTTTTTAACTTGCTCCAGCGTCTTTTCGCCGCCTTTCAGAGTGTGAAAATAATGTACGCCGACGAAACAACCCTGCCGGGCGAACATCACCGCTGTCGCCGCACCAATACCACTGCTCGACCCCGTAACCAATACGCGTTTGCCTTTGATATCTTCATAAATCATTTTTTCGGCCTTTAACCATTGGAGATAAGATGTGCCGGGCGAATTTAATTATAGTCTAATCTGCGAAATGAATGAAATTAATTTTTCTCTCCTGTTATTTGCCCTCCATGTCATATCGAACCCGGAGTATCTTCCGGCAGTGGCTGCGGACCTGACGCAGCCAATGCCTTATATCGGGGTCAGCTTGTTCCAAATGCAGTAAGGCAGCCCTTTGCCGGACAGTTTCCACCGCATCTCGAAACTCTCCCAATGTCTCGTCCTGGGTATTGCCGATAAGGCGTATCCTGCTGCATACCTGGCCGCATTTGAGTATCTTTTGCGGGTCAGGATATTCTGTCAATCGAATAAGCTCTTCTATGAGATTGCCCACCGGCTCCAGCGGGATAATTTCCTGAGAAAATCTCCTGGGTATGCAGTCGGTAATTTCCTCCAGATTTCTCACGATGGCGGTTGCTGCCGGGCCGGCGGGGCCGGCTGCCGCGTAAATAGCTTCCAACTGTCGCTGCCAATCAACATATTCCTGCAAACGCCGCCGAGTATTCAGCAAAAACAAATTCATGGATGTGAGAATCGACCGTATCTGCCGGCTTTGCTGCATCTCCTGACGATTAAGGAAAATACTCTCACAGTATTGAGTGGCAGGACAGGTTGGACAATAACAATCTTCCGGGCTTCGCCGGCTCAGCGCCGTCAAATCCAGTATCTCCAGATAATTTTCCCCCAGGCTCTGCCGCCAGACATCCTCCACCGTTTCCAGCTCTTTGGGTTTTTCCTTCACGCTCAGCAGGGGATAAATAACAACCTCCCCAAAATAATTAAACTCCAGCGGCTGCCGGCTGTCAAAACGGGGCAGCTTCGCATAAGCGTTTAATCCCTGAATATAAAACGACTGTAAAAACCACCCGCGGTGCGTCCACCAGCCGCAGCCGGTATAAGGATTTATTACGGACCGCCGGGCCAAATGGCGATAATCCTCCGGCTCGCTTAGAATAAATTGTCCGTCCTGTATTTCCATCTCCAGAAGGCTGGGCATCATCTTAAAGCTGTCGTCAGCGTTCTTTGCTGCATTCCAAAAGGAATCCATATGGCCGGGAGCCATTCTATCGCTGCGGCGATAGTCGATCCTCCAATAAGCCGGGAAGGGCACTATCCAGTCAAGCTGACGGTAATCATTCAAAGCCAAATCCGCCGCCTTCAACTCGTGCCATATTCCCCGCTGGGCAGGTATCGCTACTGCCACCTTACCCTTACCGGCAAAATTTATGATGCTGTGGGTGACGGGGCGATCACCTTTATTCCTGATTATATCAAATTCCACCTCCACCTTTGCTTCCGTCCAGTCGCAGACGATTATGGCGCTGCCGTTATCTATCATTTGTAGTAAAGAATGGTTATCCGCGGGAAGATGCAGCCTCGGTCCCGCCGACTGCGCTACATCGACCACCACGTCATCCGCGAATAGATCCGGTATAATCGCGTAACTCGGCTGGCTTTGCAGACAAATCTTCTCCAAACCTGCCGCTGACTTGATTTCTACCATCGGCTGATCAGCATTGATGATAAACGGCACCGCTATATCCTGCCCCGACCCGGTGCGGAAAGTCACTTTTAAAACCAGATGGTTATCTTCTGACTTCGTCAAATTGAAAGATGTTATTTCGGTTATCTTGGAATTATCACCGGCTACCGGAATCAGGGTTGCCGCCCCGACAATATTATCCGCTATCTTATAGTAAAGTTCCGGCCCCAGCCCCTTTATTCGCAGCATTATCGCCATTCGGCTGTTTTCCAGGCAAAGATCACCGTTGCATTTCTTAGCCTTCTCGTAGGCCCACAGCCGCCACCGGGGTTTTTCTCGCATCTGGAAACTCGACAGGGGACTATCATAATTGACGAGGCAGTCGAACACCTTTATTTCCGCCACGGCGGTCCTCGGCTCATACCCCTGAACGACACTCGTCGAACAAATCAAGGTCAAAACCAAAATCAGCCATTTCTTTAGCTTCATGGAACCTTCTTAACGCACCTGAATCCATAAACCGGATGGCCCAGGCAGGCATCGGCGTTTACCGGGTCATCATGGAAACGACCGGCGCTGCGGCAGGAATCTGCCTCGCTGGCCCAGCTTCCCCCACGCAGCACTTTTTCCCGGCCGTCATCCGGTCCTGTGGGATTATTCAGAGAATCCTTTTGATAATACTGCCCGTCGTAATAATCATTGCACCATTCATACACGTTACCCGCCATGTCGTACAATCCCCATTTATTGGGTGGCTTTTGCCCAACAGCGTGGCTATGCCCGCTGGCGTTTGCCTTATACCAACTATAGTGCTGGAGCTTTTCCTCGCTGTGCCCGAAATAATATGGCCCCTCGGCCCCCGCCCGGCAGGCGTATTCCCACTCGGCCTCGGTTGCTAATCGATAGCCGTCCGCGGCAAAATTGCACTGCCAGGTAGTTTCGTTATAGCAAGGCGTAAGCCCTTCCCGCCGACTCCGCTCATTGCAATATGCCGCCGCCTGCCGCCACGTAATCCTGTCCACTGGATAGCTTTGCCAATCCTGTCCGCCGAATTTGGAGGGATTGACGCCGGTAATCCGCTGATAATCCCCCTGGGTAACTTCATACTGATCCATGTAAAAAGAGCTGATCCGAACCCGCCGCACCGGCTGCTCGTCCGCCGGGCCGGCCGCCTGACCCATGACAAATTCACCCGCCGGGATTAACACCATCTTCACCCCCCCGGCGGTGGTAATGGTCGGCGGAGATTCAGCCTGGTCTGCAGGTCCGCAGCCGATCAGGCATAGCAAAAGTAAAAATATGATCTTCTCGACCTGCATCGTTTGCGTTAATTGATAACCACCCATTACTGTCGCGGCAGGGTCGGCCTTATCCGAATAACTTTACCGCAAGTTGAGCCACCGCTTGGCCGAGTTTGCTGCATTCGCCTTGAGCCCGCGGATCGGGCTTGCCAATCGACACCGGTCCGTAATGGTCGCCATCCGCACTGCCGGCTATTATCATCCCGTGAATCAGCCACACCTTGAGGATATCCATCACCGTTGTCTCATTGCCGCCGCCCACGTTGCCGCTGCTGGCAAAAGCCCCGCCGACCTTGCCGGCCAGCTTGCCGTGAAAGGCTACGCTCTCATCGATGAGTTTCTTCAAATCCGCCGCCATGGTCCCGTAATAAACCGGCGAGCCCATGATTATCCCGTCGAAACTCAGCAGGTCCTTCGGCGAAACCTTGTCAACCGGACGCGTCTCCACCACCGCCCCTTTTACTTCTTTCGCCCCTTTTTCCACGTATTGGGCCATTCCCCGGGTATTACCGCTGCGACTGTAATATATAATCAGTATCTTCGCCATTTGCTCTTTCCTTTAAAATAGGTTTATCGCTCCCATAAATACTACTTGCTCAGCAAATGATTTATTATCATCATCTCCAGTTCTTCGTAATCCCGCTGGCTGATCAATTTATCCATCTTTTTCCCATCCAGGCTGCGCACCAAATCCACCAGCCGAAGAAAAATCATGCGGCTGTGGGCCAGATGCTTGGTGGAGACCTCTTTTTTCTGCGTTCGCATCACCTTTATGTCCAGCCCCACATATTCGCCCCGCGTGCCGTAATTATACTTTTCCAGTATCCGCACCTGATTAAACGCCCGCCGCAGGTCCACCGCACCGAAGGTTTTGTCCTCATCGAACTTCAATCCATTTTGATCGTTAAGGTGCACTGTCCACAGCTTATCGTGAGCCAGGGCGTAGCCCATCTCATCCGACGGATCCAGCCCCGCTAAAATCGTATGGGCACTCTCGATATTCACCCCCACCCGCTTCGGATCACAACATAGATACGCCAGCCCGATGGCGTGCCCGACCGTCGGGATAAAGGCATGGTCCATCGGCTCATTGGGCTTAGGCTCGATCGCCAGGCGGATCTTATTATTATAATCCAGCATCGTATTTAGCGCTTCCACCAGGTAGTCCACCGCCTTCCTGGAATCCTTAGCCTCACGAATATACGTCCCCTCCCGTGCCAGCCACAGCACCATCAGGTCTATCCCCAGTGCCTGGGCGATATCAATCGCCCTCTTGCTCCGTTCGATAGCGTATTTCCGGCAAGCTGGATCGTTCGCCGTATAACCGCCGTCGATCGTCCGGGGGTCCTCCCACAAACGCGGCGCCACAAACTCTGCCTTTAGACCTTGGTCATCCAACTGTTTCTTCACCGCCCGCGCCTGGTCCACTAGCTGCGCGGGGCTTAATTTGTCCATCTCCGGCACGGCGTCGTCATCATGAAACTGGACCCCTTCGAAGCCCAGCTTTTTATAGAATCCCAGTTTTTCCGCAAAGGAAAACTCTTCCCGGACCACCGGCCCAAACGCATCCGCTCCGGCATGAATATTCCATGGTCCAAACGAAAATCGATATTCGCCCGCCATCGGTTTTGCTCCTTAAAAAACCTTCTGTATTAAATTAAACCTGCATTCTTAACCATTAAACTCAACCCGACTACCACCCAGGCAAAATAACTTTTTCGGATAATGTTGCAATTTTACCTGCTGTCCGCCTGGCAAACAACTTTTAAACCCTAAAAATATGAGCCCCTGCGATTAGGATTTTTTAGCCTTGCGAACGTTATTTCCATACTTTACAATGCCTTACCGGTTGACAGCCTGTTATTTTTATTGGGAAGGTTAATTCCATTAGCCGGATAAAACAGATAGACACCATATTAACACGCCAAAACCACTGCGATAACCTGACAGGCGAGCCGAGCCAGACAAAACCGGAAAGACTATTGTCTCTCGACGTTTTGCGCGGTTTCGACATGTTTTGGATCATCGGCGGGACGAGCCTGGCCGCCGGCATTATTCATTTAAGTCAAAATCCCGGCATCACCGCTCTGGAAAAGCAGTTAGATCATGCCGAATGGCACGGCTTTACCGGGCTGGACCTCATCTTCCCCCTGTTTATCTTTCTTTCCGGGGTGGCCATGTCCTATTCCCTGTTAGGCCGATTATCCAGGGAAAACCGTAAAATGGTTTACCTTCACGTCCTTCGGCGGGCAGTATTGCTGGTTTTTCTTGGCTTGGTCTATAACAACTTTTTTCAATTCGATTTGAAAAACCTGCGTTATCCCAGTGTGCTGGGTATGATTGGGCTGGCCTACTTCTGGGCGGCTATGGTAGTTCTGCACTTTAAGAAAAAGGGGCAGATTGCCTGGGTGCTGGCCGTGCTGGCAGGTTATTTTCTGGCTTTGACGTTTATTCCCGTACCAGGATTCGGCCGGGGAGTTATTACCCCGGAGGGTAATTTCGCTTCTTATATTGACCGGCTGGTACTGCCCGGCAGGCTTTTAAGAACCGTGCACGATCCGGAAGGATTATTGATGACCTTACCTGCCTCGGTGCTGGCGGTGCTGGGGGTGTGGGCGGGCCAGTTGCTTCGCTTGGACCGTCTTGGCGGCTATCGTAAAGTTTTGCTGCTGGCTGCCGCTGGACTTATTTTGCTTATTCTGGGATATGGGTGGGACCAGTGGTTTCCGATAATTAAGAAACTGTGGACCAGCTCATTTATCCTGGTCACCTCCGGCTGGAGTTTTTTGCTCCTGGCCGTCTTCTATCTGGTTATTGATGTTTGGAGAATACGCCGTATATTCTTTCCCTTTATGCTTATTGGCATGAATCCCATAACCATCTATATAGTAGCTCACCGTCTGATCGATTTTAATAAGATCTCCGTCTTCTTTTTTGGCGGCCTGGCCAGCCTGACCGCTGAACCGTACCGCCCCATTATTATCTCCCTGGGCGTGTTGATTATCGAAGTATTATTATTATGGTTTCTCTATCGCAAAAAAACCTTCCTGCGGGCCTAAACCCGCCTCTGCGTCCATAATCGCGCCCCACAGGAACAAATATTGGCCGCCCGTAACCATTTGCTAAACAATTACTTACATCCAATACCGGCTGATTCGGCACCTTGAGTGCTCATCGCTATCCGAATAATATGGTTTTGGGCTAATCCTTGCATGAAAATGCGTCGTTTTTGTGTGATCGCTGCCAACAAACGTTTGCCCCTATTTTCCGCAATTTCCAATTTTTTCGAAAAAAATGCAATAGACCCCCTTGTAAATCCGTATTAATACTGACTGGTCAGTTTCACTGACAATCAGTCAGCAATGTTTCCGATGTGAATCTTGCTTTTGATTGGATTAAAGATTATGGTGCGAGACGATCGACGAAAACAAATTATGCGGGTAGTCGAAAAGCTAGCTGCCAACCGTCGCTACCATGAAATCACCCTCGAAGAGGTTGCCGAAGCCGCCCAAGTTGGCAAGGGAACCATTTACCATTACTTCAAGGACAAGGACGACCTCTTCTTCCAGGTTGCCACCTCCGGCTTCGACGAGCTGTGCTGCTTACTGGAACAGGAAGTCCCCGAGAACACTTCATTCGATATGCGTCTTAACACCATCTGCGAAAATCTGGTGCAGTTTTTCGGCATCCGCTGGCAGCTCCTGCAAATTATGCAGAATCAGGCTGCCCAAATTAACTGGGCGGATGCTAAAATCCGCGAAGAATGGATGCAAAAACGCAAAAAGCTCGCCCAGATTATCGCCCAGGTATTGGCTGAAGGTGCCGACGCCGGCATCATTCGCAACGATATTTCCACTGAGGTCTTAGCCGCCGTTTTGCTGAATCTGCTGCGTAGTTGTACTATCGATTGGGATGCCTCCCTGGGCCTGATTCGCAAGCGCGAAATCTTGTTGGATTTATTCCTCAACGGCGTCTGTCGGCCGCAAACCCAATTTACCACCCACAACATTGGTTCTGCTATCAACGGGTTCAACGGTAAATAAGATGATATTAACCTGGTTTCAGTCGGTATTAGCATAGGAAAAACCATGATGAAACTGATATCTCGTTTTATACCTTATCTGGGTTATTCAATGGTAATATTTCTGCTCGCCGGCTGCCAGACCCCCACCGCCCATCGGCAAAAAGCCGATAAGGTAGCCGAAGATATCATTAAGGAAACCTCCAAACAAGCTCTGGGTCATGAACAGGAGATTAACATCGAAAAGCCCGGCGATATCCTCCGTCGCCGGCTTCTTCAGGACCAGGACCTGCCTTATGTCACCGAGTCTTTGGGCAGCGACCAGCTCAAGCCCCTCAAGAATTGGCCGGAAAAGAATTATCCCGTCTCCGGAATTTCCGCCGAGCCTAATATTCCCGTCGAAAAAGATATGTCGATAACCTTAACCCTTGAACAGGCCCTGGAAGTCGGGGCCCATAACAGTTTCGATTATCAAGCCCAGAAAGAAAACGTCTTCGAATCGGCCCTTTCGCTGGATTTGGAACGCAATAACTTCCGCAACATCTTTTTCGGCCAGTTCCAAAGTCAGATCACCAGTGATACCACTTCCAATCGGGCCCGCAGCGGCGCCAGCTACTCCGCGGATACCGGCGTAACCCGATTGCTCGAAAACGGCGCGGATATCAGCTCCGCCCTGGCCGTCGATTTAGCCAACTTGTTTACCGGCGGGGGCGCCTCATCGCTGGGTTTGGCCGGCGACACCACGATTTCTATCCCGCTATTAAGAGGATCAGGTAGATTTATCGTCACTGAATCCCTGACCCAGGCCCAGAGAAACGTCGTTTATGCCATGTATAATTTCGAGCAGTTCAAGAAAAATTTCGCCGTCGATATTGCCGACGAATACCTCTCCGTCCTGGGCCTGCTCGATGAAGTTAAAAACAGCGAGGAGAATTATCGCAGTTTGATCGCCTCCACCCGCCGCAGCCGCCGCCTCGCTGATGCCGGCCGTATCACCCCTATCGAAGTTGACCAGGCCTTCCAGAATGAATTACGCTCCCGCGACCGCTGGATACGCTCCATCGAAACCTATAAAATCCGACTCGATTCCTTCAAGAGTCGCCTCGGCCTGCCCCCCGACGCCTTGATCGACCTGGACCGTGCCGTCCTCGACAAGCTCATGGAGCCGACCCAAAAAATCATGCAGGAAATCGTTCAACAGGAAACCAACCGTAAAAACCTGCCCACCCCGCCTGCCGACGCCCCCATTACCCTCGCCGAGCCTAATTACGCCAACGCCGGCCCGCTGGAAATCCCGCAGGATATCGCCCTTCAATTGGCTTTCGACAATCGACTGGATTTTCGGGCCGTGCAGGGCAGCGTCTATGACGCCCAAAGAGCGGTCGTGGTCGCCGCTGATGCTTTAAGAGGTGAGCTGACCTTGTTCGGCTCCGCCCAGTTCGGCGAAAACCGTTCCATAAGTCAGGCAGAACTGGATAATGCCCACTTTAGCCTGGGCAGAGCCAACTTGTCGGGCCTGTTAACTCTCGATCTGCCCATCGAGCGTACCCGCGAACGCAACAACTATCGCGAAAGCTTCATCAAACTGGAGCAGGCTGTTCGCAACGTCCAGTCCTTAGAAGACCGTATCAAACTGGCCATCCTTAATGAATTACGCAACCTTATGCAGACCCGTGAAAGCCTCTATATCCAGGCCGAATCTGTCTATGTCGCCGAGAAACGCGTTCGCAGCGTCAACCTTTATCTCGAGGCCGGCCGGGCCCAGATGCGCGATTTGCTCGATGCCCAGGAATCTCTGCTTTCCGCCCAGAACGCCCTGACCGGCGCCGTCGTCGATTACCGCATTGCTGAACTGCAGTTGCAGCGCGATATGGGGGTTCTAAAAATCGATAACAATGGTTTATGGCAGGAATTTAAGCCAGAGGGTATCTAATATGACAAAAAACTACATAAAAACTGGTTTTAGCAAAACCAGGGCTTTTAAAATAACGCTGGCGACGCTATTGATTGTCTTTTCCGGCATTATCGTCCTGGGATTCGGTAAATATAAAATCAATAATGAGTCAACCAGTGAGCTTGCGACCTTTCCCGCCCAACGGGGACCACTGACCATCAGCCTGACCGAATCCGGTACGATTAAACCCCGGGATCAGATTATCTTGAAAAACGAAGTTGAAGGACGAACCTCCATTATTTCCCTGATTCCAGAAGGCACGAGGGTTAAAAAAGGTGATTTGCTGGTGGAATTGGATGTCAGCGAGCTGCTCGATACCAAAATTGATCAGGAAATACGCGTGCAAAATGCCGAGGCTTCCTACATCGGCGCCAAGGAAAATCTCGCCGTCGTCGAAAATCAGGCCAAAAGTGACATTGACAAAGCCACTCTCACCCTGGAATTTGCCCGGCAGGACCTCAAACAGTATCAGCAAGGCCAGTACCCCAACGACCTCAAGAGCGCCCAAGCCGACATCACCATAAACCAGGAAGAGCTCACCCGCGCCCAGGAAACCTTGAAATGGTCCCAGAAGCTCTACGACGAAAAATACCTCTCCCAGACCGAGCTGCAGGCCGACGAGCTCGCCACCAAAAAAAGCCAGCTCAAACTCGAACTCGCCAAAAACAATCTCGATCTGCTTAGCAATTTCACTTACCAGAGAAACATTGCCCAGTTGGAAAGCGACGTCAGCCAGGCGGAAATGGCTTTGGAAAGGGAAACCCGCAAAGCGAAAGCCAACGTCGTACAGACCCAGGCTGAGCTTAAAGCGATAGAATCAGAATACCAGCGACAAAAAGATAAACTGCAAAAAATCGAGGATCAAATCGCCAAAGCCAAAATATATGCCCCGGTTGACGGCTTGGTAATTTATGCGACCAGTGCCCAGAGAGGCGGTTTCCGCGGCGGCAGCGAGCAACCGCTGGATGAAGGCCAGGAAGTACGCGAGCGACAGGAATTAATCTATCTTCCTACCGCTGAATCAGCCAAGGCTGAGGTTAATATTCACGAATCAAATCTGGAAAAAGTTCGGACGGGTCTGCCGGCGATAATTACCGTTGACGGCCTGCCGGGCAAGAAATTCTACGGCACTGTTACCCGCATTGCCCCGCTGCCCGACGCCCAGAGTATGTGGATGAATCCCGACCTGAAGGTTTACAACACCGATATTTACCTGGAGGGCAATGACAGTAGTCTGCGCACCGGAATGAGCTGCCGAGCTGAGATCATCGTCACTCGCTATGATGACACGATATATATCCCGGTGCAGACGGTGTTGAGAGTTAAAGGGGTACCCACTATTTACGTTTGGAACGGCAATAATTTTGAGCCGCGACCCGTCCAGACCGGCCTGGACAACAACCGCATGATCCGAATCATCAGTGGTCTGAAAGAAGGAGAATTGGTCTCGCTGTCCCCCCCGCTGCAATCAGCGACGGTGGAACATGCCCCTGAAATGCCCGGCATTGAGATACCTTCCCCGGAAAATGTATCAGCCGATGAAAAGGAGTCGGCAACTTCCGGTATTGGGGAAAAATCTTCCGCTCCGACCGCAGCCGCCCAAGGTGAGATGGATCAGACACCGCAGCAAGAACCGCCCAACCGCGATTCCAATCGCCGCAGATTCCAGAACTTGACGCCCGTAGAAAGACAAAAAATGCGGGAACGATACCAGAATATCTCTCCCGAAGAAAGGCAAAGGCTTCGCTCCCAACGCCGAACTGACCCTAACCAGGTAACCCAACCATGATTAATCAGACCCAAATAAATAATGATGCCAACATCATCCAGTTGATTGACGCCCGCAAAATCTATCAAATGGGTCAGCAGCAGGTAAACGCCCTGGCCGGCGTGAATCTGACTTTTAAACGCGGCAGTTTCTGGGCCATTATGGGCCCCAGCGGCTCCGGCAAAAGCACCATGATGAACATCCTGGGCTGCCTTGACCGCCTGACCCACGGCCGATACATCCTGGAAGGACATGACGTCAGCACCCTCGATGACGATTCCCTCAGCGAGCTGCGGCTTAAGCACCTTGGCTTTATTTTTCAAAGTTTCAATCTGATCCCTCAATTGACTGTCCAGAGAAATATCGAGCTGCCCTTGTACTACCTCGGCTGGGATGCCGCTCGCAGTGCCGAACGGGCCACGAAACTCGCCCTGGAGGTCGGACTGGAAGGCCGCTTGCATCATCGGCCGGCGGAGCTTTCCGGCGGGCAGATGCAGCGGGTAGCCATCGCCCGCGCCTTGGCCAATGAGCCGCAAATCCTTTTTGCCGACGAGCCTACCGGAAACCTCGACACCGCCACCGGAGAGCAAATCCTGGAGTTGTTGTGCCAACTCAATCTACAGGGTAAAACCATCATCATGGTAACCCACGAACTTAATATCGCCGCCCGTGCCGCCTGCCAGTTGCACATGCTCGATGGATTGATCGATCGTATAGATGGAGAAAGCCATGATGCCTAATAAATTTGTACGCAACATCCTGCTGGGCATCGAGAACCTCCTGCTCCATAAGCTCCGCTCCTTTTTAACCATGCTCGGCGTGGTTTTCGGAGTCGGCAGCGTCGTGGCCATGCTTTCCGTCGGCGAAGGCGCCAGCAAGGACGCCCTCGAGAAAATCCGCAAGCTCGGCAGCAACAACATCATCATCTCCTCTATAAAATCCGTTGAAGAAGAGACCGCCAGCACCAGTCATTCCCACATGAGCATTTACGGCCTGACCTATGAGGACCAGGCCAGAATTAACGAGTCTTTTAACACCATTAATAAAACCGCCCCTGCCAAGCTGATCCGCAAGGAAGGCCGTCTCATGACTCGCTCTCTGGAACTGAGGGTGGTTGGTACCACCTCGGATTGGTTCGACCTTGTTAAACGACCTGTCATTGCCGGCAGGGTGCTGCTTGATGTTGATATTACTGATCAGGCGCCGGTTGTGGTGCTTACCGAATTTGGCGCCCGAAAACTATTAGCCACGGAGAATACCATCGGCCAATCTCTGCGTATCGGAGGCAACTACTTTAAAATCATTGGCATCATTCAAAGTGAAAGCGGCCTGGCCGGAAACATCCAAATACCTGACCAGCAAGTCGATGCTTACATACCTATAGAGGTGGCCCGTTCGTACTTTGGCGATATTGTTACCAGGATCACCAGTGGCACGAGGGAACGTGAAATGGTCGAGTTACACCAGATTATCGTTCAGGTCAACAACCAGGAAAATGTCGAATCTACCGCCCAGGGCATTGAGGAGATGATTAAACGCTTTCACAAGAAAAATGATTATTTGATCAGTGTGCCCTTAGCTTTACTAAAACAAGCGCAGGAGACCAAAAGAATTTTCAACATTGTGCTCGGTTCCATCGCCTGCATCAGTTTGCTGGTAGGTGGTATCGGCATTATGAATATCATGTTAGCCTCGGTAACCGAGCGAACCCGTGAAATTGGCATTCGCCGGGCTATCGGCGCCAAGAGAAAACAAATTATCACTCAATTCCTCATTGAAACCATCGTGCTTTCCACTATTGGCGGATTTTTGGGTATTGGTTTAGGTGTGCTCATACCGGTTTTGATAACCTATTTCGCCGGCATGCCCACGGTTATTACACCGGATAGTATTGCCCTGCCCTTGATCATCAGCTTTGGCGTGGGTATTATTTTCGGATTATATCCTGCCATTCGTGCCGCCAATGTTGACCCGATCGTGGCTTTACGTCATGAATAAACCAGCCTCTCCGCCGGAATATTTGCCCTATTTGCCCATCATTAAGCTATGCCGGGCGCGGCTGTAGAGATATTTATGCAAGCTCTGCGGGTTCTGGGTATTGCCGGCGAAATCGTCCATGCGGTTGAATCGGCCATTAGATGGATCATAGTAGCGGGCGCGGAGGTAATACTGCTGGGCGGAGGTATCGAACTGTTCGCCGGTGTAGAGTAAATTAGTGGCGGCGGGAGCGGCGGAAGTCGGGTTGCCGCCTAACATCATGCCGTAGCCGTCGTAAGAGAAGGAATCAACCACGGCGGCAGAAGAATCAACCAGTTGACG
>ENA-ORXD01000132-ORXD01000132.1-sediment-metagenome-genome-assembly--contig:-NODE-132-length-128400-cov-11.235149_pt1 | contig 128400 bp, 109 predicted proteins | sample MGYA00237862_ERZ511471 | MGnify/ENA metagenome assembly ERZ511471
CAACCTGACCCCCGGGAGGCCCTGTTCTCCTCGTGAGGGCACGGAAGGATGAAAGGGGGCGAGCGAGGCGATGGCAGAGGATCCGTTGTTCGACAGGCCGGTGTTCGTGATCTCGGTGGCCGCCGAGCTGGCCGCCGTGCATCCGCAGACCCTGCGTATGTACGAGCGCCGTGGGCTCCTGCGTCCGCGGCGCATGCCGAACAACCGCCGCATGTACTCACAGCACGATCTGGAGCGCCTGCAGCACATCCAGCAGCTCACCGAGATGGGCCTCAATCTGGCCGGCGTGGAGCACGTCCTGGAGCTCGAGCAGCACGTGGCCGTGCTCCAGGCGCAGATGGAGCTGCTCGAGGCGCGCCTGGTGGAGGCTGCACAGCAGCTCCGGGAAGAGGTGCGCCGGGTGGAGCAGGAGCACCGGCGCGAATTGGTCCCCGTCCGCAGCGCCGCCGTGGTGGCGCTGCGCAATGCGGTCGATGGCGAGGGTATCGACCTGCTTTCCGACTTTGCCGCTACGCTGGGGCCGCTCGCACCCCTGGCGGTCCGGGCTGCCAGCCGGGCCGGTGCGGTGGCCGGTCACTTCGCACGATGCGTGGGCGTTGCCGTGGTCTCGCTGTTGGCGCCGTACGAACGCCGCATGGCCGCCCAGGCTCGGGCGGTCGAGCAGATCGAGGCGCGGCTTGCGGCCGTCGAGCGCGGTATCGCGCGCCGAAGAGCCTGAGGCTGGACCCGTGGGCCTTCCGCTCGAGTTGATCGCGCCGGCCGGAAATCCGGCCGCCCTGCGTGCCGCCGTCGACGCCGATGAGCCAGATGTCCGCCACGCCGTCCCGGTTCGAGACGAAGGCGATGACCCGGCCGTCGGGGGACCAGCGGGGCGAGTGGTCCGCCTTCGGGCCGGCGGTCAGCCGGCGCGGTTCGCCGCCGTCGAGAGGCACGAGCCAGATGTCGCTGTCGGCGGTGTTTTCGGCCAGCGTCACGCGGGTGACGGTGACGGCCACGTGGCGGCCGTCGGGCGACACCTGCGGATCGCTCACCTCGAGCACGCGGTACAGGTCTTCGGGTTGAAGGCTCCGCCGCTCGGCCGGCAGCCAGCCGGCGGCGGCCAGGACGGTCAGGATGGCGGTCATTCGAATCCAGATGCGCATGTTCTCCTCCCGATGAATGTCGGCGCCGGAACGACGGCGGGTCCGGGCGGTTCGAGCGGGTTCAGCGGTCCAGCTCCCGCCGGACATGCCGGATCGCGGCCTTGAGCACCTTGAGCCGGGCCCAGCGCTTGTCCTCGGCCTCCACCAGCACCCACGGCGCGCGGGTGGTGCTGGTCCGCTCGATCATGTCCACCGCGGCGGCTTCGTAGGCGTCCCACTTGGCCCGGTTGCGCCAGTCCTCTTCGGTTATTTTGTACTGCTTGTAGGGCGTGACCTGGCGATCCTTGAAACGTCGCAGCTGCTCTTCGGGGCTGATGGCCAGCCAGAACTTGACGACGATGATGCCGAAATCCGTGAGCTCCTCCTCGAAGGCGTTGATTTCGGCGTACGCCCGCTGCCAGTCGGCACGGGAGCAGAAGCCCTCGAGACGCTCCACCAGCACCCGGCCGTACCAGGAGCGGTCGTAGATCGACACCCGGCCCTGCCGCGGCAGATGGCGCCAGAAGCGCCACAGGTACGGGCGGGCGCGCTCCTCGTCGGTGGGCGCGGCGATGCTGGTTACCTGGTAGTTGCGGGCGTCCATGGCCTGGGTGAGGCGCCGGATGGTCCCGCCCTTGCCACCGGCGTCGGGGCCTTCGAACACCAGGATGAGCTGGCGCTGCTCCTCGTAGAGCCGGCGGGTGAGCCGGTTGAACCGGCCCTGGCAGCGCAGCAGCCGCTTGTCGTATCCCTTGCCGTCGGCGCGGCGGGACAGGTCCAGCGCCCGGATGATGTTGGCCGCCTCGGGTTTCGGCAGGTCGGGCTTCGGCTTCGGGGCGGCGGCGTGGCCGGCGGCGGCCAGTCCGTCGGTCATGGTTTGCAGCAGGGCCCCGGCCACGGACAGGTTGCGGAAATTCGCGTCGCCGGCGGCGATGATGTGCCACGGGGCGGCGCCGGTGCTCGTCCGCCGGATGGCGATTTCGGAAATCTCGCGGAAACGGTCGTACCGCTTGAAGTACTTCCAGTCGATGGGGCGGACCCGCCACTTCTGGAGCGGATCGCGCTCCAGCGACTCGAGGCGCTGCTTCTGCGCCTTGCGCGACAGGTGCAGCCAGAACTTGACCACCAGGTAGCCCTCGCGCGCCAACAGCTCCTCGAAGGCGACGATGCGATCCAGCCGCGCCTGAAAGCGGGCGCCGCCCATCCGGCCGAAGACGCGTTCGATGACGGGCAGGGTGTACCAGGAGCCGAGAAACACGGCCATCCGGCCGCGGGGCGGCAGCACGCGCCAGAACCGCCACATGGGCGGCCGCATCCGCTCCTCGTCGGTGGGCTCGCTCATGGCGTGGGTCTCGATGCCGCGCGCGTCCAGCCATTCGTGGAGGAGGTTGACGGTGCTGGTCTTGCCGGCGCCCTCGACGCCGCCCACCAGCACGATCACGCCGCGGTTCGACGCGGCCAGCTCCCGCTGCGCCTCGAGCAGCGCCGCCCGGAGCTCCGGCACCTGCTGCTCATAGGCGTCCTTGCCGACCTTCTGGATCACTTCAGCGGTTTCGAACATGGCGCCCCTCCGTTGAAAGTCATGGAACGAGCCGAACCATCAAACCGTTTCCCCGGGCTCCCGTCTGGCCGGTTGCCCGCGCGCCGTCATAACCCGGATTCAGGCGGACACGATCCTGTTGCGGATGCACCCGATCCCCTCGATGGCGCACTCCACCACGTCGCCCGGCTGGAGGAATTCGGGCGGCGTGCGGGCGAAGCCCACGCCGCTGGGGGTGCCGGTGGCGATCACGTCTCCCGGCAGCAGCGTCAGGCCCAGCGACAGCCACTCGATCAGGGTAGGGATGTCGAAGATGAACTCGGCGGTGGAGGCGTCCTGCTTGACGGCGCCGTTGACCCGGCTGGTGATGCGGAGGCGGTGCGGGTCGGCCAGCTCGTCGGCGGTGACGATCCAGGGGCCCATGGGGCAGGCGCCGTCCAGGCTCTTCCCCTTGAAGAACTGGCCGCCGTGGCCGGACTGGACGTCCCGCGCGGAGACGTCGTTGAGCACGGTGTAGCCGAACACGTGGTCCATGGCGGCGGCCTTCGGGATGTTCCGGCCCGCCCGGCCGATCACCACGGCCAGCTCCGCTTCCCAGTCCAGTTGCGCGGTGACCCGCGGGTCGAGAGGGATGTCGCCGTACGGCCCGTTGACCGCCGTGGTCGCCTTGGTGAAGAACGGGGGGCGCTCCGGCAGCCGGAGCTCGCGGCCCCGGGCCCGCGCCCCTTCGCGGGCGTGCTCGAGGTAGTTGAGGCCCACGCAAAAGATGTTGCGCCGCGGCGCCGGAATGGGCGCCAGCAGCGTCAGTCCGGCCAGCGGCACCGGCGGACCGTCGGCTTGGCGGGCGCGGGCCAGGCCGGCCGGACCCGCCGCGATGAGGGCGAGCATGTCGGTCCCGGCCACAGGGACGACCGCTTCGTCGCGGACGACACCCACGGCCGGGCCATCGGGAGCGGCATATGAGACGAGACGCATGGCGGCCTCCGAATCCGGATGAACAGGATCATGGTACCAGAACCGCCGGTGCGGGTAAATCCCGCGATCGGCGGGAACAGTGGTGGGGTGCCGCCGGTGCGTCAGGCGGTCCGGTCCGCGGTCGCGTCAGCCGGCGGTTTCGCCGCTCCGGCGTCGGCGGACTGGCGCCGCGGCGCCGCGCCGAGATAGATCCCGGCGAGCGCCACCCCCAGCCCCAGCCACTCCAGCGGACCGGTGGGCCGGCTGAAGAAGAGAACGTCCCACAGGAACGACAGGAGGGGCTGCAGCAGCAGGATCAGGCCGGCAAGCGTCGCCGTCACCTTGGGCAGCGCGCGGGCGATGATCACCCAGGCCAGCACCTGGCCCAGCAGCGCGTAAATCAGCAGGCCGGACCAGGTGGTCCCGTCAGGGATGGCGAAACGCTCGCCCTGCAGCCAGCCCCCGGCGCCGAGAAACATCGCCGACGACAGGGACACCACGCTCAAACTGGCCAGCGGCGCCAGCGCCCGGGGATGCGCCTGGGCGGCGCGCAGGATCATCAGATAGGCGGCGTAGCAGCACGCGGTGATCAGCCCCAGGATGACGCCCCAGCGGTAGTCGGCGCTCACCGCCTGCCAGCGCGGGCCCACGATGAGGCCGATGCCGCCGAGCCCCATGACGATGGCGGCGAGGTGGCGCGGCCGCAGGCGTTCCTTCAGGACCAGCGTGCCATAGGCGGCGACGAGGAACACCTGGAAGTTGCCCAGCAGCGTGGCCAGGCCGGGTCCCACGAGGCGGATGCTCCGATGCCACACGGCCAGATCCACGGCGAACGCCAGTCCGGCGGCGACCGCCAGCAGCGCCGGCCCGGGCCCATGCCAGAGGCGCTGCCGCGCCGCGGCCGCTGCGACCAGAAGCATCAGGCCGCCGAACAGCATGCGGTAGAAAGCGGTCACCGTCGGGCCGCTGTGCACCAGCTTCACGCAGATGGGCGCGAAGCTCAGGATCAGCGCGCCGGCCATGAGCTCCAGCGTGTGGCGGCGGTGATCGGTCATCGATACCTCGTCCCGGCGGTTCCCGTCATCCCGCCATGATTGGCCCGGTAACCGGGTTTGTCAAGCTCCGGCGCGGAGCGGTTGCGATCCGGCGTGTCAACGGCTACAATCGGCTCATCATGGGAAGACACCTTCAGTTGATTCTGATGTGGCTGGTGTTGGGTGTGTGTCCGCTGGCGCTCGAAGGCCGGCTGCTGGGTCCGGACGGACAGCCGCTCGGCGGCGCCCGGCTGGTCGTGGTGGGCCAGGCCGGGACGGCGCTGGCCGACGCCGCCGGGCGGTTCCGGCTGGAGCCGACGCCGGCGCTGCCCTTCGAACTCGTGGTGATGCGCCCCGACGGCGTGGCGCTCCGTCCCGTGACGGTGCGGGAGGTTCCGGCGGACGGTCCGCTGGAGATCCGTTTGGAATCGGTCGCCAGCGACACCGTCACCGTGGTCGCGGGCATCGTGCCGGATCTGGAATTGCCTCCGGCTGCCGCCGCGGCGGTGATCGGGCGGGGCGACCTGGAGCAGCGGGTGCCGGCGCGGGTGTCGGACGTGCTGGAGAGCATCCCGGGCGCCGGCGTCACCGGGGAAGGGCAGTCGGCGGTGCCCGCCCTGCGCGGGCTGTCCAAGGGCCGGACGCTGCTCCTCGTGGACGACGGCCGGGTGACGGCTGAGCGGCGCGCCGGTCCGTCGGCCTCTTTCCTGGATCCCGACACGGTGGGCGAAGTCGAGGTGATCCGGGGCCCCGGATCCGTGGCATACGGATCGGACGCGTTCGGCGGGATCATCCGGGCGCGGACCCGCCTGGCGTCGCCGGGCGAACCTGCGGCCGGCCGGCTCCACGTGTTCGGCGCCGCCGGCGCCGCCGCCGGCGGCGGGAGCGCCGAGGGGAACGCGCCGCTGGCGGGCGGTTCGGTCACGGCGGGCGCGCACTGGCGCCGCTTCGACGACTACCGCAGTCCGGCGGGGACGGTCCCCGATTCAGGCGCCACGCTGGGCGGCGCCCGCATCGGTTACCAGAGTCTGCTGGGCGGCGGCGTGCTCCGGCTGGGCTGGCGGAGCGACCTGGCCCGGGACGTGGGCAAGCCGGCGACGGATTCCGACACGATCGGCACCGTCTATCCGGTGGAAGATTCGCACCGCTTCAGCGCGGCGTTCGAGCGGCCGGGCCCGGGCGCCTGGTCGCGGATCGGAGCCAGCTTCGCGTGGGACGCGTACCGCCTGGTGCTGGACCGGGACCGCTACCCCGCCGCTGCGGCGCCGGGACAGTTGAGCCGCTCGGATACCGACGCCCGTGACTACGAGGCCCGTCTCGAGGCGGAACGGAGCTGGGGCGAATCGGCCCGGCTGGTCCTGGGCGCCGCGGCCGCCGGCCGGTACGGCCTGCGGGCCGTCAACACCACCTTCACCTACAATCCGGGCGGCATCCCGTCGGCGATCGCCACCGAGGTGTCGGTGGCGGACGCCCGGCGCGACGACCTGGCGGCGTTCGCCGCTCTGGACGGCCGGTCCGGCCGGTGGTCCTGGGGCGGGGGGATCCGGGCCGACCGGGTGAGCAGCCGGAACCGCGGCGGGTATTTCGGCGATCGCGACAGCGCCCACGGGGCCGTGTCCGGCTTTCTGGCGGGCGGGGTGGACGTCCGGCCGGATCTGGCGCTCACCCTGCAGGTGGCCCGCGGGTTCCGGGACGCGACGCTATCCGACCGGTACTACCACGGGGTGACGGGACGCGGTTTCGCCACCGGCAATCCGGACCTCGAGCCCGAATCCAGTCTGCAGCTCGACGGCAGCGTCGTGTGGACGCGCGGCCCGCTGCGGCTGGCGGCGTACGGGTACTGGTACCGCATCCACGACCTGATCGAGCGGTACAAGAGCGGCAACGACTACTTTTTCCGCAACCGGGGCGAGGCGACCATCCGGGGTGTGGAGGTCGAGGGCCAGGTGGCGGTCGCCGGCGACCTGCGCCTGGAATTCGGCGCCCAGCACCTGCGGGGAGAAGCGGACGACACCGGGGAACCCACCGACGACGTGCCCCCGCCGGGTGTGTTTGTGACGCTGCGCCGGGACCCGGGCCGGGCGTGGTGGTGGCTGGTGCGCGCGGCGGCGTTCGCCCGCGACGAGCGGGCCGGTCCCACGGAAGGCGTGATGCCGGGATACGGAGTCTGTGACGCCGGGGCCGGCTGCCGGCTGGGGGCGAGGCTGGAGTTGGACGTGCTGGTGCGCAACCTGTTCGACGCCGGTTATCCCGGTTCGGCCGACGAGAAGGCGGTGCTGGCGCCGGGGATATCCGTCCAGGTCGGCCTTCGGGCGACTTTTTAGCGAAACGTGATGGCAGCGGTTCGCGGCACCGGGCTCATGTCCGGCGGATGAGGATCAGCGACAGGTCGTCGCGGGCGCGGGCGTCGCCGGCGAAACGGTCTACGTCGGCCAGCAGGCGCTGACCGGCCGCCTCGGCCGACATCCCGTGAAGTTGGGGCGCCAGCGCCAGCAACCGGGCATCGTCGTAGAGTTCGTTGTGGGCGTTGTGCGCCTCGGTCAGCCCGTCGGAATAGGCCAGCAGCAGGTCGCCCGGATCCAGGTCCAGTGTCTGCTCGGTGAACGTCTCGTCGATGAGCACGCCCAGAGGCGCGGCGACGGGCTCCAGCGTATCCACACCCGTTGCACGGATCGCGAGCGGCGGCAGGTGCCCGGCGTTGAGCAAGCGGACCGGTCCGCCGCCGCCGGCCAGTTCCAGGTACAGCAGCGTCGCGAAGCGGTTGGGGAGACCGTCGCGGCAGAAGATGCGGTTCACCCGGCCGCCCAGTCCGGCCAGGTCGCGGGCGCCAGGCGCCAGGGCCCGCAGGGTGGCCTGCAGCTTGGACATGAGCAGCGCGGCGCCCAGCCCCTTGCCGGCCACGTCGCCCAGCGCCAGTCCGGTCCGTCCGCCGCCCACGTCGAGATAGTCCACCAGGTCCCCGCCCACGTCGTTGGCCGGGCGGGTGTAGAGCCAGACTTCCCACCCCGGGATCTCCGGCGCGCGGTCGGGCAGGAGCGCCATTTGAACGGCGCGGCCCACCGCGAGTTCATCCCGGGCCAGCAGCTTGTCCTTGAGCTCCAGCATCAGCACGAGCAGAATGATGCAGAATCCCAACAGTCGGGCTTCCAGGTTGAAATGGATGTTGCCCCGGTTCCAGGAGATCTGGGGGGCGAAAAAAAAGAACACGGACAGGATGAATAGTAGTTGGCGCGCCGGTGTCAGCTTCTGGAACATGCTCTTGAGGAGCCAGGCGGACAACCAGATCCCGCGGCGCAGCCAGCCCATCGCCGCCAGTTTATCCCGCCGCTCCCGGTCCAGGTAGAACGCGAACAGCTCATGGAGGTCCCGGCGGTAGGTGTGCACCAAATCATTCCGGAACAGGTCCTCCAGGGTGACCTTCCAGCGGGTCTTTGGGCGGTCCGACGATGGCGGGGCGGTCTGGTTGTTGCCCATGGGTGTTTGCGGCGCCGGTTCGGCGCTGCCGTCAAGGTTCTGCCCGCGATTGTACCCCAGCCGTTCCGGACAGACAAGATGCGCTGGTCGTTGAATCCGCCGGCGCCGCGATCAAGGCGGGTTCGTATCGATAGATAGTCAATGATCCGGCGGACACAACCGGCGGTCGATTGAGACGTTCCGGCGGGATGTCGAAGGTGTCGGGTGACTCGAAAAAAACCACCCAGGTGCGGCGTTCGAATTCACCGGCGCGATACTGTGCCCACCGGCGGGAGAACAGGTTTTCGGTTTGATCGCCCCAGAAGGAGGGATTCAGGCCGTAGTAGTGCAGCGTCAAGTACTTGTGTGGCGGTGATACCAGCAGGCAGTCGGCGGGCGACACGTTGTCTCGCAGGAACGACACCACCGCGCGGATGGGGCGGTTCAGCCGGCCGCCCGGCTCGTACTGCCGCCGGGTGTACGGGTGAACCATTGCCGCGGCCAGCAAGGCGACAGTCAGTGCCGCAGCGAGGGGCGCGCGCAGCCGGCTGAGCAGATAGCCGCCAGCCAGGGCGGCCAACGGCAGAAGGCCCAGAAAATATCGAAACAGGATGAAATGATGATCGCCGCCGACCGCAGCGGACAAAGCGGCCGGTCCGGCCAGGATGGGTGCGCCCACCAGTGCCAGGATACTTGCGGCGGCCAGTCGGTGCGCTGATTTCCGCCGGTCACGGGCCAGCACAATCAGTGCCGCCGCAACGGGCAGCACCAATGGCAGGAGGGCCAAACACTCGCTGAGTATCGAGTGGTTCAGCCAGAAGCTGTCGATGTATCGCATAATCGTCTTGCGTGTGCCCACGGTCCAGATTATTCCGGAAACTATCGGTGGCAGCAGGGCCGCGCCGGCATGGAACCAGGCGCGGATGGACCGGCCGGGCTTGTCGAGTTTCCAGACCAGCCAGAGGTGGGCGCCGGTGACGCCGGCCCAGACGAACAGTCCGAAGCTGTGCGTGGCGATGGCGGCGCCGGTTCCCAGGAGCAACAACCATTCACCCCATCGCCGCTTCTTCCGGTACACCACCAGGCCCAACACGGCCACCGCGGTCGCCAGCATGAGGAATGAATACCCGCGGGCTTCCCGGGCGTAATCCAGATATCCCGGCAGGATGGTTGCGGTTGCCGCCACGCACAGGCCGGCCAGTTGTCCCCAGAGCAGACGACCCAACACCCAGAGCACGCCCACCAAGGCCAAGGCGAACAGCACGCTGGGAAATCGCAGGGCGTATTCCGAGCAGCCGGCCACCGAGGACCAGAGCTTCAGGATGGCCGAATACAGGAAGCCGCCCAGGTCCTCTCCGCCCTGGGCCCGGCGCAACTGGAAGAGCCAGGTGCCGTTGATGTTGCGCCAGGAAACGGCCTCATCGAACCAGAACGCCGGCACATCCAGCCGGTACAGGGCGCGCACCGCGGTCAGCCCCAGCAGGGCCGTGCCGGCCGCCAGGTAACCCCGAGTTGCGCCTTCAGATAAATCAAACGAATCGGGCATATATGATTCCAGCCGATGCCAAGTGCCTGGAGGGCGGCGACTCACTGACGGGCGTGACGGAACATGGTCAGGGAACGGACAGTCTAAATTCTAACTCAGGCGGGCGAATCGGGCAACATCGGCGACCGCTGACCGCGCCCGCCGATCCATGAGACGGACGGCAGATTGTGCCATGTGCTAAAATACGGCGCGGGCTGAAGGGGACGCATGGCCATGAACGGGCGACCAGGCGATCAACAGGCAGACACCCATCGGGTGAACCAGGCACCCGCGGGTGATGGCGTGCCGCCGCTCGACCGGCAACCCGAAGGGATCCCGCCGCGATATCAGGTCCGTCGCCGGCTGGGCAGCGGCAGCTATGGCGAGGTCTTCTACGCCTGGGACCAGCGGCTGGAGCGGGCGGTTTGTGTCAAAGTGCTGCGCAAGGAAGTTCTCGGCGACAGCAAGGGCGACGAGGCGACGCAGCGGTTCTTGCGTGAGGCCCAGGCGGCGGCGAGGCTCCAGCACCGCCACATCGTCACGGTGCACGACGTCGTGGAGCACGACGGGCGCCTGGCCATCATCATGGAACATGTTGAAGGCGAGACGCTGCGCGACCTGCTGCGGCGGCGCGGGCCGCTGGATATTCCCACCGCGGTCCGGATCATCGGCCAGGTCGGATCGGCGCTGGCGTTTGCCCACGCCGGCGGCGTCGTCCACCGGGATCTCAAGCCGGCCAACGTGTTCCTGGCCCAGGACGGCACGGTGAAACTGGGTGATTTCGGCACCGCCCGGGTCATGGACAAGGCCACGCTGACCCACAGCGACTCGCTCATCGGCACGCCCGCCTACATGGCGCCCGAAATGATCCGCGGCGAAGCGGTCGACGGGCGAACCGATGTGTACGCCCTCGGCTGCATGGCCTATGAGATGATCGCCGGCCAGCGGCCCTTCACCGACCCCAACCTGGTGACGGTGTTGTTTCAGGTCATGCACGAGGAGCCGCCCTCGCTGCGCCAACGGGTGCCGGACGCGCCCCCGTGGCTCCACGCCGCCGTCGCCAAAGCCATGGCCAAATCGCCGGCGGACCGGTATCAGCGAATTGAGGAACTGCTGGCCGACATCGGAGCGGAGATTCCCACCGCCGGAACGGGCATGCCGGCGCTGGTCCCGCCGCGCGCCCGGTGGAAGTGGGCGGCGGTGGCGGCGGCTGCGGCGGTGGCGGCGGCGATCGCGGGTTGGTTGATCTTCTGGCCTGGAACCCGCCGGCCCGTAGCCGTCGCCATCATGCCGTTCGTCAATGAAACGGGCCAGCCCGCGTACAACTTTGTCACCCAGGGCATCACGGCCGAACTGGCCCGGCTCTATCCGGCGAGCGGCGCCGTAAGCGTGGTGCCCATCGGCGATCTGGCCCAGGGCCCGGCCCGCTTCGAGGAGGTGGTGAAGGCCAGCCGGGCCCGCGGAGCGGATTTTATCCAAACAGGCCGGTTGCGTTCGCGCGCCGGCGGCATCGAGCTGGAATACCGGCTGGCGAACACTTCGGGCAGCCTGCTGTGGACGGACCGCATGCCGTTGTCGGCGAGCAACCTGCAATCCATGGTGCGGCAGGTGTACCGCCAGAACATGGCCTGGCTGGATCGGCCGCCGGCGGACCCGGAGATGGAGATCAATCCCACGGCCTACGAACTGTATCTCAAATCCGTCGGCAAGATCGAGGACATGAGCCATGGCGATTCCGGCGCGTTCGGTGAAGCCAAGGCGTTGCTGGAGCGCGCGCTGCAGATCGAGCCGTCGGTGATCCTGTATGCCGGCCTGGCGGAGTTGCACTATCAGGCCGTCAACACGTGGAATTCGATGGAGCCCGACAGCCTGTCCTACAGCCGCTATTATCTGGAGAAGGGCCAGGCGCTCCAGCCGGATTTCGGTCCACTCCTCCGCTTGAGCGTTCTGCTGGAGATCCAGCAGGGCCGGATGGAGGAGGCGATGCGCCGGCTGGTGGAGCAGTTCCGGTCCGACCGGCTGGAGGTGATGCAGTTCAGCCAGGCGGCGACCATTTTCCGCCTCAACGGCGACCACGAAGCCTCGACCGCCCTGTGCCGGTACGCGCTGAGATTGTATCCCGAGCACGATTTTATCCGGCTCAACCTCGCCCGGAACCTCATCCAGGCGGATCGCCAGGCCGAAGCCCGGGAGATGCTCCACGCGCTGTTGCGGGATTCGCCCCAATACTATTTCGTGCAATTGGACCATATCCGCCTGGCCATGATGTCGGGCGACATCGAGACGGCGGACCGGCTCGTCAAGAAACTGCCGGAACTGCTGCCGACCCGGGCGGTCCGTCATCAGATCGCCTGCCTCCGGGGGGACCGGGCCCCGTTTGACCCGAGCGAGCGCTTCAGCCGGGTCGCCCGGCTCGATTACGACTTGTCGCTGTTGATGGCCGAGTGTTTTTCGCTGAGCGGCCAGACCGATGAAGCGATGGAATTCATGCGGCAGACCGTCGACATCGGCTTCACCGACTGGGGCTACTTCGACCGGAATCCCTTGTTGGCCGACGTCCGCCGGACAGCGGAATACCAGGCGCTGCGGAAGCAGGGATTGGTCAACCAAAGAGAGCGCCGGCTCCGGGAACGGGCGCTGATCCAGCCGGTGCTGGACCAGTACCAGATCGTCCTGCCCCCGGCGACGTCCTTCAACTGACGGTTCACTGGCCGGAGAACACCGCCGGCCGTTTCTCCCAAAAGGCGCGAATCCCCTCGGCGTAGTCGCCGCTGTCGAAGACCAGCTGGCGCAAGCCCTGGATGTGCTCGAACATGATGGGGCTCAGCGGGTGGGCGGACGCCAGCAGGCGGACCTGTTCCTTGATGGCGGCGATGCTCAGCGGACTGTTGCGGGCGATCTGGGCCGCCAGTTCGAAGGTGAACGCCCCCAACTGGTCGGCCGGCACCAGATGGTTGAGGACGCCGAGGTTGCGGGCCTGCTCGGCGGACATGGGCCGGGCGGTGAAGAACATCTCCCGGACGATGTTGACCGGCAGGATGTTCATGAAGTGCAGGATGCCGGACACGTTGTACGGCACGCCGATCTTGGCCGGGGTCATGGTGAAACTCGCGCTCGGGGCGCCGATCAGGATGTCGCAGCTCATGGCCAGGTCGCAGGCGCCGCCCCAGACCGCGCCCTCGATCATGGCGATGACCGGAACCGGCAGGTACTGGATCTTGCGGATGCCGGTGAGAAGGGAATCGTAGTAACTCAAGGGGTCCCGGCCGGGATCCGGCAGTTCGCGAACGTCGTGTCCGGCGGACCAAACGGCCGCGCCCGGCGCCGCGCGCAGCACGATGGCGCGCGCCTTGTCCGCGTGCAGTTGATCCAGCGCCGCCACCAGCTCGTCGATCAGGGCATGGCTCAGGGCGTTGTGCTTCTCCGCATGGTTCAGGGTGACGGTGCCGATGGCGCCGTCGCGCGCGCACAGCACAAGGGACATGACAACCTCCGGAGCGGACAGGGTGTCGGAACTCCCGGATGTCAGGCCGGCCATTCGGGGATCCGCAGCCGCATCTTAGACGACAACCCGGGAAGAGGCAACGGCTGCTTCCGGCGCACGACCGGAACGCTTTGACGATCCCGGCGTTTTGGGTTGATAATGAGACCCGCAATCCGATTTGCCGGACGGGTGGATGTGATCAAGCGATGTGATGACCAGGACAGGCTCCGTTGGGTCGCCGGCTGGGCGGTGGGATTGATCCTGGTGGCGGCCGGATGCGCCGCCCGACCCACCCGCCCGCCCGAATTCCGGATCCAGCCTGTCCGCCCCCTGGCCGTCCTGCTGGACGCATCGCGGGCGCAGTCGCCGCTGCCCGAGGCGGGCGACTTCCGGCCCGCCGACCTGGTGGACGTGGCGGCGCTGGAGCCCGCCATCCGGCTGGACATCCGTTACGCGTCGGACCGGAACTTCCTCGGGGTTCCCGTCTACGAACAGTTGCGGGCGCTGCTGCAGCGCCCGGCCGCCGAGGCGCTGGCGCGGGTCCACCGCGCCCTGGCGTCCCGTGGCCTGGGTCTGCTGGTGTACGACGCGTATCGCCCGTGGTTCGTGACGTGGATCTTCTGGGAGGCGACGCCGCCGGAGCTGCGCCGCTACGTGGCCGATCCCGCCCAAGGGTCCCGCCACAACCGCGGCTGCGCGGTGGACGTGACTCTCGTCCGGCTGGCCACCGGCGACGTGGTGACCATGCCCAGCGGATACGATGAGATGACGGAACGGGCGCATGCCGGCTATCGGGGCGGTCCGGCGCAGCCGCGGCAGATGCGTGAGGTGCTCCGACAAGCCATGGCCGCCGAGGGGTTCGAAGTCTATCCCTACGAGTGGTGGCATTTCGACTACCGCGACTGGCGGCATTATGCCATCGCCAACATCCCGTTCGGACAAATCCCGCCGCCGAACCCGGCCGACCGTCCGTGACGGGGACGCGCCGGTCCGTCCAGCCGGCGGAAGGAGGTCATCGATGTGTGAGTTCTGCCTCAAGCACGGTGAAGGCCGGAGATGGTATCTCGAAGCGGCCAACTATTCCGAGGACCTGCTCTCGGACGTGCGGCGCCAGCGGTTCATCAAATCATTCGTCACGGATCTGGACGGGTTGAAACGCGACACCGCTCGGATGGAGGAACTCGACCGGCTGCCCGGATTTCTCCGCGCGCTGGTGCGGCGCTGGAGCGGCCGGCGGATGCGCCCGTACCATTTCGGCCAGGTGGTGCCCATTGAGGAGGTGGCCCGGATCTTCGAGCTGGTCAACTCGGTGGTCCGCGTGAGCTGCATCTGCCGGCAGGTGACCTTGGGCCAGGAGAAACGGTACTGTTACGGGATCAGCGTGGGGCCGAACGGCGGCCGATTCGCCGAAATCATCACCGGCTTGGATGGGAGTTTCTACGCCGGACCGGACCGCGCCGGTGTGGAGCCCGTGGACAAGGCCGAAGCTTTGGCTGCCATGCGGGAACTGGAGCACGAGGGGCTGTGCCACACCGTCTGGACATTCGTCACGCCCTTCATCGCCGGCCTCTGCAATTGCGACCGGGCGGACTGCCTGGCGCTCAAGGCCAGCGTGGGACACCGCATCCCCATTCTGTTCCGGGCGGAGTATGTCGCATCCGTCGACGCGTCTGCCTGCACCGGCTGCCGGCAGTGCCTGCGCCTCTGCCCGTTCGGTGCACTGGCTTATAGCGCGGGGACCGGTAAGACGGAAGTGGATGTGCGGCAATGTTTCGGGTGCGGCATCTGCCGGGCCGAGTGCGCGGCGGAGGCCATCCGGCTGCGGGACCGCCGCGATGTGCCCGCCGCCGCCCGGCTCTGGACGGCCTGAAGGGAACGTGCCCGGATGGCGTATCCCGCCGGAGGAACGAGCCGTCCGCTCGGCCGGACCTACTTGTCACCGGCGATGCGGGCGAAGTGCCGGTACAGCAACCAGGTGATGAGGAACGAGAACGCCAGCACCGCCCCGGGAATCACGATCCCGAACCAGAAATCAGTCATCGGTCGTCCTCCTTTTTGTCACCGGAGCGACCGCGAATGCGCTTGCGGTACGCGTACCAGGCCAGGATCAGTCCGGCGAAAGAGGTGACGTACGCCAGCGACATCCCCATCAGCATTTTCAACCCTTCGTTCATGGCTCGTCCTCCCACTTCACCTGCCGTTCGAGCTCTTCCAGGTAGGCCTTCTGCTTCTTCTCATATTCGTCCGAAACGGTGGACAGCTTGGGGTTGATGACCCAATGCATCACCAGCGTCAGGACAACGCCGGCGGCCAGGATGACGTAACCCACCGGCATCAGCATCACGCTGAGCGCCGTGCCCACCATCAACGCCGCATAGGCGAAGGGTGACAGGACGATGGCGATCCAGTCCTCGCGCGTCCACTCGTCCGCCTCCCGGGGCGTCCATTGTCTGCGGATGAATGCCATGGCGCACCTCCTCTAGAGCAAGCCAAGCTTCTCGGCTTCGCGCCGGACGGGTCCCCACCAGCCGATGGGGCGGGACATGACGTAGTACTTGACCAGGTGTTTCATGTCCTCGGGCTTCGTCAGGAACGTCACCGGGACGTAGACCAGCGCGCCCAGCACCATGAGCAGCCAGAACTGCTGGTAGTCCTGGAGGGCCGGGATGACGCCGAAGGCGGGCAGCACCCAGACCACGAGCCACGACAGGACCAGGTTGGCGATCCAGGAGGCCAGGTACGCCCAGCCGTTGAACCGCCACCAGACCACCTGAAGAATGTTGGGCAGCCACACGCCGGCCGCCATGATCCACAGGGCGAAGATCAGCCACTCGGTGATGTTTTCCATGATGGAGCCGAAGACGAAGGAGCCCAGCAGCAGCAGCAGGGTGGAGAGCCGGCCCACCCACACGAGCTGGCGCTCGTCCGCTTCCGGCCGCAGGTAATGGTGGTACAGGTCGCGGGTCATGTACACCGCCCCCAGGTTCAGATGCGTGGAGATGGTGGAGATGTGGATGGCCACGATGGCGGCGAAGAAGAACCCCAGCATCCCGGCCGGCAGGTTGTCAAACCCCAACCGGAACCAGGCCATCTCGTAGTCCTTGACCTCGGTCAGGTCGGGGTAGAGCACGAAGAATCCCAGCACCGCCGCGCCCCAGATGGCATTGCGCATGAGCACCAGGGCGGTGCCGCTCCAGATGCACCAGGCGGCGTCCTTGACCGACCGGGCGGACTGGATCCGCTGGGCCTCGGCGTACCAGTCGATGCTGGTGCCCATGCCGAAGCCGCCGATCACGGCGATGACCACCATGGTCAGGAACCAGGCGATGGGGAAGTCGCCGCCGAACCAGCCGGTGAACGCGAACGGGTTGAGCCGGTGCGCCTGCCCCAGCGCCTCGAGTTTGGTTACGATCGCCGCCGGACCGCCGGCCGCGGCGATGCCCCAAAATGAGACGATCAGGATGGCGACGAAGGCGATGATGCCTTGCTGGAAGTCGGCCATCACCACGCCCCAGTACCCGGCGGCCAGCACGTACACGGCGCAGGCGGCCGAGAACACCATCAGCCCGACGAACGGATGCCAGCCGAACAGGTAGTGGCAGATCTTGCCCATGGCGATGCCCACCCAGCCCAGGATGAACATGTTCATGAACACCTGCCAGCCGGCGGTCCAGCCCCGAAGCAGATGGGAGGGGAGGCCGCCGAACCGGAGGGTCTGCCACTCGGCCTGGGTGTACGCCAGCGAACGGCGGAAGATCCGCGCCGAAACGAAGGCGCTGATGGCGCACCAGGCCGAGAAAAAGGTGTACCAGAGACCGGCCAGGCCGTGCTTGTAGATCACGCCGGACACCCACATGGGCGTGTCGGTGGCGGTGTGAGTGGCGTACACCGACGACGCCGGCAGCCACCACGGCAGGCCGCGGCCGGCGAGAAAGAAGTCCGCTTCAGAGCGCTTGCCCAGGCGGTAAAAGAGAATGCCGCTGCCCACCATCAGCAGCAGGAAGGCGACGATCCAGAACCAGTCCAGGAAGCTCAGTACGACCATGAACACCTCGTCGGGAGGTCGGTTTGGCGGCAAGCCCGCCATGCGCGGCGGAGCATGACCGGCCGTCGATTCGAACGGACAGCGGAGCGCTCCTAGTTTAAACAGGAACCGGAGAAAAGTTGACGGTTTTTTTTGTGCCGGCAGGAAATCCGGCGCCGGCTACAGCAGGATGATCCGCTCCTGCCGGCAGCGGTCGATCACGTGGTCCGGCCAGAGACTGGCTTGGACTTCGCCGATGTGCCGTCGCCGCAGCAGGAACATGCACAGGCGCGACTGGCCGATCCCGCCGCCGATGCTCTCCGGCAGCCGTCCGTCCAGCAACAGCCGGTGCCAGGGCAATTCCAAACGGTCGAGGCAACCGCGGGCGGCGCACTGGCGGACCAGCGCCTCGGCGTCCACCCGGATGCCCATGGAGGACAGTTCGAGCGCCCGCTGCAGCACCGGGCTCCAGACGAGAATGTCGCCGTTCAAACCGTGCCGGCCGTCCCCGGTCGGAGTGGACCAGTCGTCGTAATCCGGGGCCCGGCCGTCGTGAACGCCGCCGTCGGGCAAACGGCCGCCGATTCCCACCAGAAAGATCGCCCGGTGTTGGTGGCAGGCCAGGTCCTCGCGCTGTCGCGGGGTCAGGTGCGGAAACTGCCGGCACAGGTCCTCGCTGTGAACGAAGGTGATCCGGCGCGGCAGATCGGGCGTCATCCCGAAGCGGCGGCAGGCGGCCCGCTCCGTGCGGCGCATGGCGGCGTAGATGCGCGCGACCGTGTGCCGCAGGGTCGCCGGGGTGCGGTCCTCGCGGCGAATGGCCAGTTCCCAGTCCCACTGGTCCACGTGGACCGAGTGGATGGCGCTGGCGAGGTCGCCTTCGTCGGGGCGAAGGGCGTTCATGTCGCAATAAATGCCACGACCCGCCGGCACGCCGTAACGGAACAGGGCATACCGCTTCCATTTGGCCAGCGATTGCACCACTTCGAGATGACGATCACCCAACTGGTTTGCCTGAAAGCGGACGGGAGTTTCCACACCGTTCAGATTGTCCTGCAGCCCGGAATTCTGATCCACGAACAGCGGGCAGGTGACCCGGGTCAACAGCAGCAACTGCGCCAGCGACCGCTGAAAATGGTCCTTGATGAAGAATATGGCCTGTTCCAGTTCCACCAGTTCGGGAGTGGGTGCGAGAAGTGAATGCATAACATCCTTCCTGAAAAATTTATTGTTGTTTAAATTATTAGGTTTACTAAGTAAAGATTTATTTGTATATTGTCGATATTATTATATTTTGTATATTTTTTTGGCTGTTTCATTGTTAATACTGGAATATTAGAGGTGAAAAATGGCACCCGATTATGAGATTGACAAATTGGACGGTGAAATACTGCGGGCCCTTCAGCGGGATGCGCGCCGGCCGTTCCAGGAGCTGGCGCGGGACCTGCTGGTCTCGGGCGGGACGATCCACGTCCGCTTCAACAAATTAAAGGAACAGGGTGTGATCCGCGGGTCGCGGATTGTGGTCGATCCGGTCCGGATCGGTTATGACGTCTGCGCGTTCGTGGGCATCAACCTGCACAACGCGCGGGACTACAAGACCGTGCTCAAACAGCTCCGGGGGGTGCCGGAAATCCTGGAGGCCCACTACACCACCGGCAAGTACAACATCTTTTTAAAGATTGTGGCCCGTAGCACGCGGGGACTGCACGACCTGCTCATCGAGCGGCTGCAGTCGATCCCCGAGATCCAGTCGACGGAGACGCTGATCTCGCTGGAGGCCCCCATTCTCCGGGAAGTCCCGGTGCCGCGTGTCCGGTAGGCGGTCCCGGAGCGTCATCGCGGCGGGAGGACGACCCGCAGCGTCTTGATCTCGAATTTCCCGAAGTCGAGGGTGACCGTGGCGCCGGCGGGCGCCAGATCCCGGATCGGATTCTCCATCAGATCGGTTTCGGATACCTTCGCCGGCGTGACAGGCAGCTGGAGCACGGCCCGGTCGGGCCGGCCCAGCGACTCATAGAACCGGAAGATCAGGGCGTCGCCGTCCTCGGCCGGCTTGACCGTCTCGAGGATGACGCCGACGGTGTCCACGGAGGCGAAGCTGTGCGCGGTGGGCAGCTTGCCGGGGTGCCGTGTCTCCGCCCAAGCCCGGAGCGGCGTGTTGAGCTCGGCGCCGCGGCGCACCGTCGCGCCGTCGATCCAGCTTCCGGCGTGGGTGTAGAGGGAGTAGGTGAACGCGTGCCGGCCGCGATCGGCCATGGGGTCGGGCCAGGTGGGGGCGCGGAGCAGTGACAGCTCGATCTCGCTGCCATGAATGTCGTAGCCGTGCTTGCTGTCGTTGAGCACGGAGATGCCGCCGGCGGCATCGGACAAGTCGGCCCAGCGCAGAGCCGGCACTTCGAACCTGGCTTTTTCGGCCAGCGTCTCGCGACGGTTGCTCCGGGCGATGGCGGCGAACGGGATTTCGTAGGTGGCCAGATCGCTGGTGACGGAGACGGGGAAGGCGGCCTTGAGCATCAGGTGCGACTCCCACCAGTCGGCCTCGGTGGCGATATCCACGCGGTCGAGCGCGCGGTACACGGTGATGGTCTGGGTGAAGGTCGACGAGGGGAAGTTTTCGGTGGGCGCGTAGCGATCCTTGTCGGGACCCAGGAAGTTGTGGCGCACCCGGAGCACGGCGCGCACGGGGGAGGCATGGACCAGTTCCACGGCCGCCGCCCGGTTCAACTGCCACACCCGGCCGGTGAAGCCCAGGTTCCAGGCGTCCCAGTTCTCCGGGATGTCCTCGTAGATCCGCAGGGCGTTGATCGCCTGGCCGGGGGCGACGAACTCGCGGTCCAGCTTCTTGTCCCGAAAGCTGCGGATTTGGCCGCTCTCGGGATCGACCTCCAGGCGGTGCCACCGGTTCTCCAGGAACGTCTGGTCGGCCTTGACCTCGAGGACCGCCGGCCCGGGCGACCCGGGCCGCGCCACGAACACCCGGTAACCCAGCGACGGCACGTTCTCGGCCACGAAGGCGACACGGAGCGCGCCGGTCTCCGCGTCCCGGCTGAATTCGGCGGGCACGGGCTTGCCGTCCACTGTCCACAGCGCCAGTTCGCCGGACGCGGCCGGCAGATCCGCGGTGACGAAATCGGACCGCTCCCACGACAATGGATTGAACACCACCACGGGAATGCCCATGATCCGCGACGTGTCCACCGCGGCGCCCACGCGGCGCAGCGCCTGGTCCTCGATCCGGCCCAGCTTGCGCCGGACGGTGGTGTAAGTCTCCAGGGCGTCCCGGTAGACCGGGGTGATGGAGGAGCCGGGCAGGATGTCGTGGAACTGGTTGGTGAGCACGTCCTGCCAGAGTGCCGCCAGGTCGGCTTTGGGATAGGCCGCCCCCAGCAGCCGGGCCCAGGTGGCCGCCTTCTCCGCCGCGCCCAGATCCGCTTCGCACCGCCGGTTGTTCCGCTTGACCTGGGCCTGGGAGGTGAAGGTGCCGCGGTGGTACTCGAGATAGAGCTCATCCCGCCAGACGGGGATGCGGTCGCCCAGGTCGCCGGGGATCTGTTTCAGGAAATCGCCCGCCTTGGCGTGCACGTACTGGGGCGCCACCGGCAGCCGGCCGTAGCGGCGGACGCGGTCGAGGATCTCGCGGTTGGGGCCGCCGCCGTGGTCGCCCAGCCCGTACAGGATCAAACTTTTCTGCCACCCCGTGGTCGCCTGGTACTTGGTGATGGCGTCGGCGTTTTCCGCCAGGTCCACCCGGCTCGTGTAGCCCTCGGGCGGAAAATACGTCAGCAGGCGGGTGCCGTCGGGGCCCTCCCACCAGAACACGAAATGGGGGAACACCGTCGTGTCGTTCCACCAGATCTTCTGGGTGATGAACACGTCGAGGCCGCTCTTGCGATACAGTTGCGGCATGTTCCAGTTGTAGCCGAAGGAGTCGGGGTTCCAGCCGATCGTGACGTCCACCCCGAACTTCTCCTTGAAGTACCGCTTGCCGAACAGGAGCTGGCGCACCCAGCTTTCGCCCGAGATCAGGTTGCAGTCGGGTTCCACCCAGGTGCCGCCCACCACCTCCCAGCGCCCGTCGGCGATCCGCTGGGCGATCTGCCGGAAGAGCTGCGGGTCGCGCTCTTCCATCCAGCGGTACGTCAGCGCCTGGCTCTGGGCGTACACCAGCTCGGGGTATTCGTCCATGTTTTTCAGGACGGTGGCGTAGGTGTTGCGGGCCACTTCCTTGGTTTCGGCCATGCGCCACAGCCAGGCGATGTCGATGTGGGCGTTGCCGATGAGGTGGACCTTGAACTCCTGGGCGTAGCGGCGCAGCTCGGCGGTCTCCGCCAGCGACTGCTTCAGGGAGGCCTCGAGGCGGTCGCGGCTGCCGCGCTTGACGGCGTCCAGATCGAGGGCCTGCACCGCCCGCGCGTACGCGTCGCCCAGTTGGGCCAGACGTTCGGCGGGAACGCCGCGGCGGTCCTCGATGGGAAAGGGCTTGCGGGTGAAGGTGTAGCGGACCAGCTCCGGCCAGATCAGCCGTTCGGCGGTCTGCAGGCTGTCCACCCAGTCGCGGAGCGCCGCGACCATGGGGCGGGCCTCCAGGTAATCCATCTCGGCGCCCCGGACGGCGAAGACGAGCCCGGTCTCGGGCAGCGGATTGCGCCGGGGCGGCCAGAACTCGCCGCGGGGCGGCCGCCGGCCGCTGTTGACCGCTTCGAGGTCGATCGTGGAACCCGTGATCGGCGGCGGATCGTTGAGGAACACCTCCTTGACGACCTCGGCGCCCTGGTCGCCGCCGCCGTCGAGCCGGATGACCTGGACGACGCGGTCGTCCTGCCGCACGGTCACGTCGACGAGGCCGCGGGCGTACAACTTCAATTTCAGTATGGTGGGCGTGCCCAGCACCGGCACCGCCGCCACGAACTCGCGGCAGGGGATCCGGGTGCGCAGGCCCACGCGCGAGGCCGTCAGTCCGCGGCCCAGTCGATAGTCCTCCCACGCCTGGCCGTCGAGCGTCCAGGCCCAGCCGTCCACGGTGAGGTTAACGGCGGCGGCGATCTCCTGGAGTCTGGCTTTGGCGGCTGCCGTGTCGGCGGCCGCATCCTGGACGGGCAGCGCGACACAAGCACCAACGGTGAGGGTCGCGACAAGCAAAAACCGGAGCGTGGTTGGCATCCATCCTCCTTTTGTCCGGGCTGCCGGCCGGAAGCGTCCGGCAATCGGCCGCACCGGTGCCGGAAGCGTGGGATCGTGCGTGAAGGTTCATTCTAATCGAGGGGCGGAACGAACCCAATCCATTTTTTCATCGCGGGACCTGGGGGAGAAAGCGACGGATTGTCTGTGCCACGCCCCCGTGATACCATCCGGGGAACTGAAACACGTCGGGGAGCGCACCACATGAACACAATCGGGGTGAGGCGGAATATCGGCCGTGGGATCCGCTGGCTGGCGCTGCTGGTCGCCGCGGCCGTGATCGGAGCCGGCTGCGGCCGGGATTCCAGCGGCATACCGCCGGAACAGTCGGCGGCCTGGCGGCAGGCCCTCGAGGCGGACCGTGCCGCGAAAGACCGGGAGTTCGCCGCCGACGCGATGTCGCCCATGGCCGGCGCGGCGCGGTTGACGCTGGCGGCGCCGGGCGGCGGTCTTCGGGTGGCGGCGGGCGCGGTCGCGCCGACGGAGCCGCCCGGGCCGGACGATCCGCTGGTGTTCGGTCTGGCGGACGGCCAGTGGCGATGGGAATCCCGGGCGCCCGGCGGTTGGGCCGAAGTGGCGCGCAGCCCGATTCCGCCCGGTCCGCTGAGCGAGGGGATCCGCTTCCGGCTGGCGCGGTTCACCCTCGCGGCGTACCCCGGCGCCGACGGGCTGACCCTGATCGTGTTCGATCCCGCCCGGCGCGAACGCCGCGAGTTCCGCCGGCTCCTGTACTTCCCGCCGGACCGGGCGTTCGCCGTGCCGGCACGACTGGAGCGGCTGCCCGATCCCGAAACGGTGGTCATGCTGACCAGCCGGAATCTGGAGAAGCGGTTCATCCGCTACGCTCGCCTCAGCTTTTCCGTGGACGGCACGGCGTGCACGCTGATGGCGTTCAAATCGGCCGCGGACGCGTCGGCCGATCGCACCCTGTTTGTGCCGTTCACCGATGCCACCACCGGAACCGAAACCTACCCCGCCGGCCGGTTTCTCGACCTGGATGAGCCCGACGGCGAAACCATGGTGCTGGATTTCAACCGGGCGTACAACCCGCTGTGCAATTATTCACCGGCCTACAACTGCCCCATCCCGCCGGCGGAGAACCGTCTGGCGGTGGCGATCCGCGCCGGCGAACTGACCTACCCGCACTGAGGGGGAGCCGGGACGGCCGGGCGAAATTGTCGGCAGGCGGCGGATGCATCCGGGATGAAACGAAGGAGGTTTCGTGTCCAGGGGAGGTGGCGCGGGGAGAGCAGGCGATATGCCGGAGGCCGGGCGGGGGCCCGACTGTCCGCTGAGCCGGCGCGAGTGGATCCTCGGATCGATCCTCCTGCTGGGCCTCGCCGGCCTGCTGGTTTACCTGTTTGACTTCTACGCGCTGCCCCATAACGACTACGTCCAGTTCACCTCGCAGGCGCAACGGCTCCTCGATCTCCGGGCGCCGGACTATTACAAGGTTCTGCCCCTCTACCCGGCGGTCATTGCCCTCGTCTCCCTGCTCTGGCCGGGCCCCGCCGCCGTGATCCACGCGGCCCAGCTGGTTTCGGCGCTGGCGGCGCTCGCCGGCGCAGCCGGTTTGTTCTTGTTTGCCCGGCGGTACGTGCCGTGGGGGGCGCCGCTGCTGGTGCTGTTCGTCGTGATCAATCCCTACTTTTTGGAATTCGCCACCCAACCCCTGCTGGAGATGACGCTGTTGGCGCTGGGTACCGTCAGTCTGTGGCTGGCCGCGCGCCGCCACAGCGGCGGGTATGTGGCAGCAGGTTTCGCGGCGCTGACGCGCTGGGACGCGTTCTTCCTGGCGCCGGCCTTCGCCGTCATGCGGTTTTTCGAATCCGGCCGGCGGTGGCGGTACCTGCTGTACGGCGCCGCGGCCATGGCGCTGCCGTTGGCCTGGCTGGCGCTGAGCGTGGCGCACAGCCGGCAGGTCAACCCGTATGTCGAAGAAATGATCGATCGGTCAGGGTCCACCGTGTTCTGGGTCATGCTCCGGATCCTGTTCCAGATGGTCATCGGCCACGCGCCCGACGGGAGCGAGCTCTCGGGCGCCGAGATCCCGCTGTTTGCCGGCGTTTCGATCCTGTTCCTGGCCGGGCTGGTCCGCCTGTGGCGGCGCGACCGGTGGGTCGCCGCGCTGCTGGCAGGTTACCTGTTCAGCTATTTCTCCGTCCACGGCGTGTTCGGGATCGCCACCTATCGGTACCACGTGCCCCTGCTGCCGCTGGTGCTGTTCGTCCTGTTCGCGGCCATCGAGCCGAAGCCGGCTGACGGGCCGCAACCGGCAACGGGCCTCTGGCCGGGCGCCGCGTGGTTCGCCTTGGCCGGAGGGATTGCGTGGGCCGCATGCGGACTGCCGCGATCGCCTCACGTGGGGTGGCTGTGGGCGTTCGCGGCGCTGTACGCGGCGGCCTTCGCCGTGCTCTCGCCCGCCGGGTGGCGGTGGCCGCGGTGGGTGCCGGGCGCGATCATCGCCGTCGTGCTGGCCTGCCTGTGGCCCCAGGTGGCGGGGTGGGACCGGACGTACGAGCGGCAGAAGTGGGCGTTCAGCGAGACGGTGGCCGCCGTCCGGTGGGTGGCGCGGCATGTTCCGGTAGGCGAGCGGGCGGCGATGGCGGAGCCGTGGCTGGCGGCGGCGCGCGTTCCGTGGGACGAGGTGCGCGGCCGCCTGATCAGCGTTTTCGATTTTGACTGGCCTGGCGGTCCGAGTCTGGCCAGGCAGTGCCGGGAGCACAAGGTGAGCCACGTGGTCTGGCTCAGCACCTACCGGGACGATGTCCGGAGCGACTATTGGCACGCCCGCATCGGCGCCTGCTATCTCAACGAGCTCGGCTTCGGGTCGGACTTGGGTCCCGACGGCTTTCGGCTGGTCGCTCGTCTTGCAACAGGCGGCGGGCACGAGGCGCGCGTCTACCGGCTGCGGTCGGAGCCGGGCGCGGCCGGCGAGCGCACGGCCATCGACCTGGAGGCGCCGTGGCGCTGGCGTCCCTATCTGGTGTCGGGCTGGAGCCAGAACCCGGACGGCAGGGCCGGTGAACGATACATCTGGGCCGTGGGCCACCGGGCGGAGATCCGCTTCCGGATCAGCGAACCGGCCGCGGGCGGCACCCTGGAACTGGTCGTCTTCCCGCCCCGGCTGCCCGGCAGCCCGCCGCAAGTAATCCGGGTTGCCGTCAACGGGCATGAGCTGGGCCGGATCGCACTGGCCGATGAATTGGCAGAGTACCGGCTGCCGGTTCCCGGTGACCGGCTCGCGGCGGGCGAAAACCTGTTCACCCTGGCTTTTGCCTTCAGCCGATCCCCCCGATCCGCCGGCGTCGGCGAAGACGTCCGCTCCCTGGCCGCCGGCTTCAAGCGGATCGCGTTCATCCCCGCGGTCACTGCCGGCGGTTCCGTCCCTGCCGGCAGCGGGAACCGCTAGCCCCACTGGCGATTTGCTCATCCCGGAACATTTTGTCTGTGAACAGCGGATGTTGTGTCCGTCTCTTCAGTTCACATTCCAACACGACAGGAGAGAAACATGAGCAGACCTTCGGGCAGCAGATTGTTCACGATGGTGCTGGCCGGCGTCCTGGCGTCGCTCATCGGGGCGACGGCCCAGGCGGCGCTGCCGGCCGCCGGCGTCTATTTCTCCAAGACGCCCATCGACCCGAACAACCCAGCCAACCTGACGAAGAGTTTTCAGGCCGGTGATCCCATCTACGGCCTGATGGTGGTGGACAAGACGTGGCGGGAATTGTACTCGGGCAAGACGGAAGTCCCGGTGATGGTGGTCATGGCCATCGACGATCAGGACATGCTGGAGTATCAGTACATCACCCTCAAGGGTCCGCTGGTGAACAACCGCTTCATGGTTCTGGACGTCGCTCCGGACCCCGCCCGGATGACCGCTTACAAGGACCCGAACATGGTCTTCGGAAAAGGGAAGGGGAACCGGAAGATCGGCCCCATCGGCTTCACCTTCCGCCTGGGCGAGCTGGCGGCCGGGAACCACACCGTGCAAATCTACGTGCGGGACTTCGGCACCAAGCACGCCGAGGGCACGTTCACCATCCAGGGGAGCAACTTCGGTTTCTATGCCGGCCTGAACCAGAAGTATCTCAACGCCGACGCCCAGGCCGCCACCCTGCCTCCGGCCAAGATGACCGACAAGCAGATGGAGGCCACCATGAAGAAGCTCCTGTTGAACGCCGGCTGGCCGGGCGTGCACCGGATCCACATCGTGGACAAGGACTGGTGGTATGACCGGGCCTCGGGCGGCGACAGCCCCATCGTGGGCCGCCACATCGCTGCGGCGGCATTGTACAAAGATACGGATGGCAAGTATTACTATCGGACCTGCACCTTCGAACAGCGCAAGCTTATCACCGGCGGCTTCGGGTCCCTGGAGCTGACGGACCAGGGGCGGAAAATACCCATCCCGGTGGAGAATATCGACAAGTAGCGCCGCGGGGAGCCGGTCCCTGAATCTCGGATTCAACGCACGCCGTGGCGGTGGCGGTCGTGAACCGTCGCCGTCCGCGGCTGTTTTGCTTGAGTTCTCTTTCCGCTGCTTTTACTATGTTGCTGCAGCCGCGCGGAAGAGACGGATACCGCTCGGCAGGAGAACATAGCCGTGAATCGATCGTATGGGCCGTTGGTTTGCCTGTGGGTGCTGTGGGGCGCGTTGGCGATCGGCCTCCGGGCAGAGGATCCGCCGCCGGTCGGGGCCGGATTGACCGTGGTGCGAGCGGATGCCGGTTTCGCCCTCGCCGCGGCCGGCGTCCAGCCGGACGACGTGCTGCTGCGCTGGAGACGGCTCGCGGGTTTGGGGGAAACCGGCGGAGACCTGAGTTCATTTTTCCATCTCAAGGAGGTGGAGATCCTGCACGGACCACGCGGCGGTGTCGAGCTCCTGGTGCGTCGCGGAGAAATCGAGCGCTGGATGGCGATTCCGGCCTACGAATGGCGGCTTTCGGTGCGGCCGGCACTGGCCGGCGCAGCCGGCGTGGCACAGGGAGAGGGGGAGCGGCTGCTCGAAACGAAAAACCTGGAAGGCGCCGTGGCGCGCTGGGATGCCGGCGCAGCCGAAGCGGCCGCGCGGGGCGACCACCTGTCGGCGGCGTGGCTGCAGTTCCGGTCCGGGCAAGCCCTGGCCGACGGAAAGCGGTGGGCCGCGGCCGTTGAGGCGCTCGGGCGCTGTGTCGACGCGCTGGCCGCCGTGGACGCCGGGCGATTCCAGCCCATCATCTGGGACATGCAGGGCGAACTCCTGCGTCTGGACAAGCGGCCGGAAGCGGCCATGGAGGCCCACCGGAAAGCGCTGGCCGCGTGGACGCACGACGGCGGGGAACTGGGCCGCGCCAACAGCACCGCCGGCCTGGGCCACGGCGCCTGGCAACTGGTCCGCTGGCCCGAAGCCGTCCAGTGCTATGAAAACGCGTTGGCGATCCGACGGGAAGTGGCGCCCGATTCCATGGTGGTGTCGAGCTCGCTGCTGATGCTGGCCACGGCGTATGCCAACACCGGCGATCTGGCGGCTGCCGACCGCTGTCTGGTGGAAGCGCTGGCCATCCACCGGCGCCGCCTGCCGGGTCATGCCGCCGAAGCGAACATTCTGAACATGCTCGGCGTCAACGCATCCAAGGCCGGCCACCAACTTAAAGCCCAGCAATACTTCGAGGACGCCCTCCGGCTCAAACAGGCGCAAAGTCCGGAGTCGATGGCGGTGGCGTTTACCCTGAACAATCTGGCCGCCGTGGCCCGGCTGCGGGGCGATCTGGCGCAGGCGGAGCGCTACAACCTGCACGCGTTGAAAATCAAACAGGCCGCGGAGCCGGACAGCGTGAGTCTCGCTCGCACGCTGTACAATGTCGGTCAGATCGCCATGGCCCGCCGGGATTTCCCGGCCGCGGCGGACTACCTCAGCAAAGCCCTGCAGATTCTGGAGCGGAAGGCCCCGCGCACGCGGGAACACGCCGACTGCCTGGAGCAACTCGGCAACCTGGCCCGCCTGGAAAACAAGTTTGCCGAGGCCGAGGCGCGCCACCAGGAATCGGCGGCCATCCGGAAGCAGGCCGCAAACGATCCGCTGGATCAGATCCGCATGCGGCTCACCCTGGGCGCCATCCGCATGGAAAGCGGCGACCTGACCCAGGCCGAGGCCCATTACCGGGCTGCGTTGAATCAAGCCCGGGAAATCGTCCCGGCCAGCCTTTACGCGGCCCGGTCCTTCCGGGGATTGGGCGAGACGTGCTTGCGACGCGGCGACCTCGCCGCCGCCGAGCCGTTGCTGGATCAAGCCCGACAGATCGTCGCCGCCACGGCGCCCCTGAGCATCGAGGAGGCCGTCATCGAACACCTCCGGGGGGACCTCCGCCGCCGCCAGGACCGGCTGCGCGACGCCCTGGTCTGCTACGAGCGCGCCGTAGCCGCGCTCGAGGGCCAGTTGGAAAAACTGGGCGGGAGCCGGGAGGTCGCCGAAGCCTTCGCCGCTGAATATGCGGTCTTCTATAAGGACGTGCTGGAATTGAAACTGCTGTTGAACGATCCCCGGGGCGCATTCGACACGCTGGAACGCTACCGGGCGCGCAGCCTGCTGGCGATGATGGCTGAACGCGACCTGGACTTCTCCCGCGACGCGCCGGTGGAACTGCTGGAGCGCCTCGAAACCGCCCGAGCCCGTAGCCGCGAAGCGCAGGACGTGCTGATGCAGCTCAATCCCGACCAGGAACCGGAACGCGTGAGCGAATTCCAACGGCAGTTGGCGGAGCGCCGCCGCGAGCAGGCATTGGTCTGGGATGAAATCCGCAGGGTCTCGCCGCGCCTGGCGGCGTTGCGGACGCCCGCAACCTTGACCCTCGATGAGGTCGCCGGGGTGGTGGGGCCGGATACCCTGTTTCTTTCCTACGCGGTGAACGATCGGGCCACCCACCTGTTTGCTCTCCTGAACGGCCAGTTGCGGGTGGAGACCATCCCGGTCGGCCGGCAGCAGGTCCATGAGTCGGTGGAATACTTCCTCGCCCAGTTGAGCAATCCCGCCAGCCGGAAAACCCGGCTGATGGGTCGGGCCCACGCGCTCTACCAGCAGTACGTGGCGCCGGTCGACGACCTGGTGCGGCGATCCCGCCGCATCCTGGTATGCCCCGACGGTCCGCTGCACATGCTGCCGTTCGCGGCGCTGGGCCCCACCACGCGCCGCTACCTGATCGAGGAGAAACCCGTCTCCTATGCGATCTCCGCGACCGTATTCGCCGAAGGGACAGAGAAAGCAACGCGACGCGTCTCCAGGCCAATGGTGCTGTTCGGTGATCCCGCCTATCCGGGCAAGGCCGACGGCAGCCCGGCCGCGCGGCTGCTCCGGTGGGTGCTCCGCGATGACGCGGTCCCGCCCCTGCCCGCGTCACGCGACGAGGTGCGGGAAATTGCGGCCTTGTACCCCGATGCCCATGTGGCGTACCTGGGCCCCGATGCCAGCGAGGAGCGGGTGAAGTCGCTGGACCGGCAGCCCGGTTACGTCCACTTCGCTTGTCACGGTTTTTACGATCCGGTCAATCCCATGGACAGCGGACTCCTCCTGGCCATTCCCGAGGAGGAGAATGGGGAACGGGACAACGGCTTTTTGCAGGTCTGGGAGGTTTTCGAGAGTGTGCGGCTAGACGCCGAGCAGGTGAGTTTGTCCGCGTGCGAGACCGCCCGGGGCCGCGAACTCGGCGGCGAAGGGCTCGTGGGGCTGAACCGGTCCTTCTTGTACGCCGGGGCGCGCACGGTGATGTCCACGCTCTGGAGCGTCGCGGACGCCTCCACTGCGGCATTTCAGAAACGGTACTACCGGCATCTTCGGTCGGGCCGAACCAAGACCGAGGCCAGCCGGCTCGCCCAGCGGGAGTTCATCAACGGCAAGGTTCGCCTCGCGGCGGCGGAGCCGGCCGGCGATCCGCCGGACTTCAGCCATCCGTACTTTTGGGCCGGCTTCGTGCTGAACGGACAATGGCGCTAGAACCGCCCATTCACGATCCGGAAGGGTTCCTGAGCCAGAACATGCCGCTGGTGGAGCGGGTCATCGGCTGGGTGGGCCGGCGCCGGTCGCTCGCCACGGATGAGATGGAGGAGTTCCGGTCCCGGGTGCTGGTCCGATTGGTGGAAAACGACTACGACGTCCTCAGGAAATTCAGAGGCCTGAGCAGCGTCCAGACCTTTCTGGTGACGGTGGTGCAGCGGCTGCTGCTGGACTACATCGCCCAGGAGCGGGGCCGGTGGCGTCCGTCGGCCGCGGCGCTCAAGCACGGCGACCTGGCAGTGGAGTTGGAAAAACTGATGGTGCGCGGGCGGCGCACCTTCGACGAGGCCTTTCAGATTCTCAACACCCGCGGCGGCGGCGCTTTGGACCGGGACGCGGTGTTCCGGCTGGCGGCGGATCTGCCCCTGCGCCGGACCGCGACGCTGGTGCCGCTGGAGCTGGTGGAAGGTCTGGCGGCGCACGGGCAATCGGCGGAGAAGGAACTGGGCCGGATCCGTCACGTGGAGCAGTCCGCGCGCCTGAGCGCGGCCCTGCGCGACGCGCTGGCGGAACTGTCCGCCGAGGACCGTCTGCTCATCAAGTTCCGGTATGTCGAGGGTTTGACCGTGGCCCAGCTGGCCCGGTCGTTCGGCGGCAACCAGGTCGCCCTCTATCGGCGCTTCGAGAAAATCCAGGAGCGGCTGCGAAAGCTCCTGGTCCGCCGGCGGGTGGTGCGGGAATCCATCGACGAGATGCTGGCCTGCGCGGACGCGCGCAAGACGCTGGACTTTTTTGACGCGGACGGAACCGTTGATCCGGCGGCGGCCGGCGGGGAGAACGATGAAAAACCCCGCTAAATGCAACCGCGTGGCCGTCTACTGACGATGAACGCCATGCTGGCCCGAGCCGCTGGAGGTGAATGACATGCCGCAACACATCCCATGCCCTGAATTGGAAGAACTGGCCGCCTGGGCCGACGGTCGGCTCGACGACCGCCGGCGGCAGGAAATCGTCGCCCACCTGGACCGGTGCCCCGACTGCTACGATCTGGCGGCGGGCGCCGTCGCCTTCCGTCAGGAGGTCGACGCGCGCGCGATGAATCCGGCCGACGCGCCCGTTCGCGCCTTCCGGGCGGTCTCCCGCTGGGCCGTGCCCGCGGCGGCGGCGGCCATGCTGCTGCTGGCGGCCGCGTTCGTCGCGCTGGCGCCGGTGCAGGTGGCCGCGCCGGCGCCGGCTATGGTCGTTGAGTCGACACCGGTGGCGCCGGTGACCGAACCTGCGCCGGTGCCGGCACCGCCTGATCCGGCGGCAGACGGTGACGGCGCTCCAACGGAGATGATCCGTCCGGGCGGCGTACTGGCGGGCATCCGGAAGACCCTGACCGCGCCGGGAGCGGACTCCGCCGCCTGGTCGGCGGATCTCCAGCTGCCGGATGACGCGGCGTACGGTTTCAGCGGCACGCCGGCAACCGGCTGGTTTCGCCTGGGCGTGACCTGGGTGGATGGTGAACGCAGCGCGCAGGCCGGCAACCGGACCGCGGCCGCGGACCGGCTGGCGGATATCCGGAACGACTTGAACCGGCTGGTCACCGGCGCCGAACTCCAGGTGGAGTACGCCCGGGCGGAAGCCGCCATCCGGGGAACGGGCGCCGTGATGCCCGCGGAGCTGTTCGAGCGCACCCTGGCCGCAGCCGGCCAGCGCGGCGCGGTGCGAATGGAGCTCGGCGCCTGGGTGCAGGGCGGCCGGATCGCCGCGCGCGCCGGTGACCGCGGATATTTCAAAGCCGCGGAGATGGACCGCCTGCAGGCCGGCCTGGCCGCGGCCACCTGCCCGCCGGGTGTCGCCGCCGCATTCGATGAGATCCGCCGTCAGGCCGGTGCGGGGTTTCCCAATGCCGCGGCGTTCCGCCGGGCCGATCGGGCGCTGGTGGATATCGCGCTGCTGATGCGTGGGGAGTGACCATGCGTCGACAACTGCTCGTGGGCGTCATCCTGGCCGGCTGGGCGGTCGCGCTGGCCGCCCAGGACGCCAATCCCGCCGACTCGGCGGGCTGGTGGATCCGGAATTACGGCCTGATGACCGCCCAGGACGATCCGCTCGTGGGCCGGGCGGAACAGGTGTTCCGGCGGGTGGCCGCTGCCGCTGACAAGAAGGGCAACCGGCTGCCCAGACTCGTCATGATTCGGGGCGCCGGCGATCCGCACGCCGTCGCCCTGCCTGACGGCAGCATCGTCATGTCCGCCGGCGGCCTGCGCCTCTGCTATCTGGATGTGCCCCCCGCGGACGGCGATGCCCGGCTGGCATTTCTGCTGGGCCACGAGCTGGCGCATCTGGCCAAAGACGATTTCTGGCATCGGTCCGCGTTCATGGCGCTCCAAAAATATCCCGGGACGGAGGACCGCCGCCAGCTGCTGGAGGAAATGCTGAAGCAAGCCGACGGCGCGATGGCCTCCGGCGGAGCCATCCGGGACATCGTCCGCATCAAGGAGCTTCAGGCCGACAGTTACGGTCTCATCTACATGACTGTCGCCGGGTATGACCCGGCGGTGATCGTGGGGAGCGGCACATCGTTCTTCGAACAGTGGGTGCGGCAGCTCCCGCACGCCGTCGCCGAAAGCGGTGAACATCCCGCCGCGGCCGACCGGGCCGTCTTCCTGAAGAGCCAGATGGTGCAGGTGGCCGAGGAACTGGACCTGTTCCACTTCGGCGTCCGGCTCGCCCAGCTGGGCCGGTATGAGGACGCGGTGCGGTTGCTGGAGCGGTTCAGCCACCGGTTCCCGGGTCGCGAGGTGTTCAACAACCTGGGATTCTGTCACTACGCGCTGGCCCGGCAGGCGCCGGCTTTCCAGAATCACCCGGACAGCACGCGCTTCATGCTGCCGACGCAACTGGATCCTGTCACGCCGGCCCGGCGCTATGAACTCCGGCGCCAGGAGGGGCCGGACTACCTTCGAGACCCCGCCTTTCGTAACCGGATCGAGCAGGCGATCCGGTGCCTGCGCGAAGCGGCCGACCGGGATCCGCTGTACGCGCCGGCTCGGTTGAACCTGGCGGCGGCGCTCATCCTGGACCGGCAGTACGCCCAGGCCCTCGCCGCCGCTGAAGAGGCGGACAAGCTGAACCCGGCCGCCGCGTCGGCCGGAGTGGCCAGGGCCGTGGCGCTCTACCTGTTGGGGGAATCCAGCGGGCTGAGCACTTCCGGCGCGGCCATCGACCAGTTGAAGGAAATCATCGGGCGCCGTCCCGGCGAAAGCGCGGCCGTTTACAACCTGTCGACCATCCTCGCCGAGCGGGGGCGGGCCGCCTCGGCGCACGAGGCCCGGCAGGCATTTCTCCAGATCGAACCGGCGGGACCTTACGCGGATGAGGTTCGGCGCGTCCTGGGGCTGCCGCCGCCCAAGCCGGCGGCGGCCGCCCGGGATCTCCAACTCAAGGCGTTTCACGCCGACCGGCTGTCTGTGGGGGAGGTGACCGACGAACTTGAGAAGCGGCTGAAACCCCTGCGGAAAACCCCGTTCGATGTGGGCGACTTCGCCGGCAGCGTCTACCGGGGGGACCGCCTGCGGGTTCTGGAACTTGATTATTTTTTGGAGCTGGTTGAGGACAGCGCCGTGGCGGTCACCGATCCGCAGGCGTGGACGGACCGTTTCGGTCCGCCCGACCGGCTGATCCATACCGGCGGCGGGGAACTGGCGGTGTACCGCACCTTCGCCCTGGAGGTGGCGGATAACCGCGTCCGGACGGTGGTCCGTTTCGCGGAGTGAGCGGCGCCGCGCAGAATACAAGCACACTACCGCGCAACGGCATCGGCGGCACACACCCCAGCAGAGAGAAAATCTGCAATCCGGGTTTCTTGGTAATACTCGCCCCCCGGGCGGATAAAGCCCACATGGCCGCCCCACCGAGGGGTCTCCAGAAGTAGGCATGGATTGGTTTCGGCGGCGGCCGCCGGATGGCAGCTTGTGGTGAGAAACGGATCGTCCAGCGCGTTGAGCACCAGCGTCGGCACCCGGATGGCGGGCAGGACCGGCAGGCAGGACGCGCGCGCGTAGTAATCGGCGGCGTCGGTGAAACCGTGGGCCGGCGCGGTGTAGCGGTCGTCGAATTCCTGGAAGGTCGTGATGCCGACGAAATCTGCCAGCCGCACCTGATCCGGGAATCGGGCGGCCTTGGCGGCCATCTTCTCATCCAGTTTGCGCAGGAACCGGCGCATGTACAGCCGGTTGGACCACCGGGCCAGCCGGCGGGCCGAAGCGGCCAAATCGCACGGGACGGACACGGCCGCGGCCGTCCGGAGTGTTTTGGGCATTTCGGCGAATCGTTCGCCCAGATATTTGAGCACCACATTGCCGCCCAGACTGAAGCCCACCAGGGCCAGGTCGCGATACCCGACGTTGGCCATCCGCTGGAGCACGACCGCCACGTCGCCCGTGTCGCCGCTGTGGTAGGAGCGCAGGAGGCGGTTCGGCTCGCCGCTGCAGCCGCGGAAGTTCAGCGCCGCCGCGTCCCAGCCGCGCCGGACCAGCGCGCGCACCAGGCCCAGGACGTAATGGGAACGGCTGTTGGATTCCAGCCCATGACAGACGAGCGCCGCCCGGCGGGCCCCGCCGCGGCACCAATCCACGTCGACGAAGTCGCCGTCGGCCAGCTCCACCCGTTCGCGCCGGTACGCCACGCCCGCCACCCGCCGGCGGAGCGTCGGGTAGATCGTTTGCAGGTGGCCGCTGCACAGCCAGAGAGGCGGATGGTAGCAAGAGGATGTCAACTGCGGCATAATCCGGCGCCTTCTCCCAAATCGAGAGGTGATGATATGCCAGGACGGCGAAGGCGTCATGAAATTTTTTGGGAAAGGCGCGACAGACCGGCCCGTTGACATCCTCCGGTGCGGCGGTATCATGGAGGCATGAACCGAACGCCAGTTGAGCCCACGGCCCCGGCGGATCCCGCCGGCGCATCGCGCTGGAGAAATTGGACGACGCCGCTGGCCATCGCCGGTTGGCTGGCGCTGGCCAAGCTGCTGATCCATTTCTTCACCAACGGCCAATACGGCTATTTCCGGGACGAGCTGTACTTTCTCGCCTGCGGTGAACACGTGGACTGGGGATACGTGGACCACGCCCCCATGGTCGCGTGGATGGCCTGGCTGAGCCGCGCGCTGCTGGGCGACTCCCTGTTCGCCATCCGGTTCTTCCCGGCGGTGGCCGGCGCGGTCATGGTGTTTCTGGCCGGCGCCATGGCCCGCGAGTTGGGCGGCGGCCGCCTGGCGGTGTTCTGGGCCGGGCTCTGCGCCCTGGCGGCGACGATCTACCTGGGCATCGATTCGCTGCTGTCCATGAACGCTTTGGAGCCGGTGTTCTGGATGGGGGCCGTCTGGTGCGCGTTGCGGGCGGTCCGGCTCGATGAGCCGCGCTATTGGTTGGGGTTCGGCGCGCTGCTCGGCTTGGGCTTCATGAACAAGCACTCGACGATTTTCTTCGCGGCCGCTCTCGTGGCCGGTCTCCTGCTGACGCGGGCGCGGCGGGCGCTCTCCAGCCGGTGGTTCTGGGCCGGCGCGGCGCTGGCGGTCGTCATCATCCTGCCCAACGTGATCTGGGAATGGCGCCACGACTGGGCGACGCTCGAACTGCTGCGCAACGTCCGCGCCACCGGCAAAAACGTCATCCATCCACCGGTGGAATTTCTGGTCCAGCAGCTGCTCATCATGAATCCGCTCACCCTGCCGGTCTGGTTGGCCGGCCTCTGGTTCTTCCTGGCCGACCAGGCCGGCCGCCGCCACCGCCACCTCGGCCTGGCGTTCCTCGTGTTCCTGGGATTGATGATCGTCATGCACGCGAAGCACTACTATGTCGCACCCGCCTACCCGATGCTGTTTGCCGCCGGCGGAATCTGGTGGGCCGGCTGGCTGGATCGCCGCCGCGCCCTCCGCTGGCTGAAAGGCGCCTATCCGGCGCTGCTTGTGGCCGGAGGAGCGGCGCTGGCGCCGCTGGTCCTGCCGGTCCTGCCCGTGGAGGCGGTTCCCGGCTACATGGCGGCCCTGGGCCTGCAGCGCCTCAAGACCGAGGTGGCCCACGAGGGGCCGCTCCCCCAGCACTTCGGGGACATGTTCGGCTGGCCGGAGATGGTGGCGGCGGTGGCCCGGGTGTATCACGGCCTGCCGGAGGCGGAGCGGAGCCATGCCTGCATTTTCGCCGGCAATTATGGCGAGGCGGGCGCCATCGATTTCTTCGGCGGCCGGCATGGCCTGCCCAAGGCCATCTCGGGCCACCAGAGTTATTTTCTCTGGGGGCCGCGCGACTGCGCCGGCGAAGTGGTCATCCTGCTCCAGGTGAGCCGGGAGGATGCCCTGGATGTCTTCCGCCGCGTGGAGGAAGCCGAGCGGGTGGAACACCCGTGGGCCATGGCCGAGGAGCGGTTGACCATCCGGGTGGGCCGCGACCCGAAGATCCCGCTCGGCGAGCTCTGGCCCCGGGTCAAGCATTGGAACTGAGCGCCGGCGGTGCGGCCGCAGCAGGCGCGGGAACCAGGCCTGGAAATGAATGGAGGAGATAGTCCATGCGTTGCCGATGGTGGTGGATTCTGATGATGGTGGCGATGGCGGGAGTGTTCGGTCTGCCGGCGACATACTACGTCTCGCCCGCCGGCAGCGACAGCGGCCCGGGATCGTCGTCGCAACCCTGGCGCACGCTCCAGCACGCCGCCGACCAGGCGCAGGCGGGGGATGTCGTTCTCGTCCGAAGCGGGTCCTATGCCGGTTTCCGTTCCAAATCCTCCGGCGCGGCGGGGCAGCCCGTGCAATTCAAAGCCGAAGCCGGCGCCTCCGTGGTGATCAACACGGTGGGGCCGGACAACTGGCATGGCAGCGTCATCAACATCGAAAACCATGACTGGTGGCTGGTCGACGGATTTGAGGTCACGGGCGCCACGGGATCGGCCGGCATCGACGTCCGCGAGGCGGACCACGTGGTCATCCGCAACTGCCACTGTCACCACAATCAGAAGTGGGGCATCTTCACCGGCTTCGCCGAAGCGTTCACCGCCGAGTTCAACGAGTGCGCCTACTCCGGCGAGGAGCACGGCATCTACCACAGCAACAGCGGCGACGGGGCGATTCTGAGGTATAACTATTGCCACCACAACCACGGGTGCGGCATCCAGATCAATGCCGATCCGTCCATGGGGGGCGACGGGATCTGCTCCGATGCCCGGGTCGCATACAACGTCATCTACGCCAATGGCGCCGGCGGCGGTGCCGGCATCAACCTGGCTTCGGTTCGGGACTCCCGGATCGCCAACAACCTGATCTACGGGAATCTGGCCGGCGGCATCGCCATGTGGGACGACGGCCAGGGCGTCCAGTGGGGCTGCCGGAACAACCTGATCGCCCACAACACGGTGCACATGCCGTCGGCGGCGCGGTGGGCGCTCAACATGATCAATGGCTCCACGGGCAACCAGGTGCTCGACAACATCCTGATCCACGACGGTTCCCGCGGCGGCCTGGAAACGGACGCGGGCAGCCTGAACGGCCTGGTGAGCGACTACAACATCATGACCCGGGTCAGCCTGGACGACACTTTCCTGACCCTGGCGGCGTGGCAGTCCGGCTACGGCCAGGATGGCCACTCGGCTGCGCGCGCGGCCGCGGAGCTTTTCGTCGATCCAGGCGGCGATCACCACCTGCTGGAGTCGGCCTGGGCGGTGGATCACGGGCTAACGCTCGGCGCGGTCGCGGACGACCTCGACGGCGTGGCCCGGCCCCAGGGAGCCGCCTCGGACATCGGCTGCTACGAGCGGGCCGCCGGCGCGCTCGTCGGCGACATCAACGGGGACGGCATCGTGGACGAGGCGGACTGCATCCTGCTGGCCGACTACCTGGCGGGGAACCTCCGGTCTGACGACCTGACGCCCGTCGCGGCGGACCTGAATCAGGACGGCGCCATCGATGCGGTCGATCTGACGATCCTCAAGCGATTGCTGTAGCCGGAACACCGCTGGACCGGGCAAGGGCGCATCGGCGCAGCGGTGCCGCTCAGTAGCTGGTGGCGGTCAGTTTCACCTTGCCGCGGAAGATCCAGTAGATGCTGATCGTGTAGGCGATCACCAGCGGCATCCCCAGCAGGGCGATGACCAGCATGATCCCCAGCGTCTGGGGCGAGGAGGCGGCGTTGTACACCGTGAGACTGTGTGCCGGCGCCGGGTTCGAGAAGATCAGGTTGGGATACATGCCGATGCCGAACAGGGCCAGCAGGGCGAGTACGGCGGCGCACGACGACAGAAAGGCGTGGGACTCGCGGCCGTGATGAATCTCGCGGGGGATGTTGGCGATGGCCAGCATGTTGAGCAGCGCCACGAGAAAGAGGACCGGGTGGCGCTTGATGGTGTCGGTCATGTTGGGCACGTACAGCAGGGTGGCCATGGTGGTGGTCACGTAGCAGATGATGAAGCCGATGATGGTGTGGTTCACCCAGCCGCGGACCTTGGCTTGCAGCTCGCCGTCGGTCTTCATCACCGTGTAGATGGCACCGTGCATCATGAACAACGCCACGGTGGTGACGCCAACCAGCAACGCGTACGGGTGCAGCAGGGAAAGAAACGAGCCGGCGAACTCGTGCCGTTCGGTCAACGGAATGCCCCAGGCGATGTTGCCCAGCGCGATCCCGATCAGCAGGCTGGAGACGACGCTGCTCACCGCGAAGCTGATGTCCCACATCTGCCGCCACCGCCGCCCGGGTTGCTTGGAGCGAAACTCGATGGCCACCGCCCGGAAGATCAGCGCCACCAGCAGCAGCATGAACGCGAGGTAGAATCCGGAAAAGGCCGTGGCGTACACCTCCGGAAACGCCGCGAACAGCGCGCCGCCCCCGGTGACCAGCCAGACCTCGTTGCCGTCCCAGACCGGGCCGATGGCGTTGATCATGATCCGGCGCTCGGTGTCGGTTCGGGTGAACAGATGCAGCGCCCCGACGCCCAGGTCGAATCCGTCCAGGATGGCGTAGCCGGCGAACAGGACGCCCACGAGGATGAACCAGATCGTGTTCAGGTCAAGCAGCGTGCTCATGCCCGTTGTCCCTCCCCCGCGGTGTCGTCATCGACGGGTCCGTGCTGGATTTTCTCGTTGAGCAGGTAGATAAAGAGTATGAAGAGCAGCAGGTAGACCAGGCCGAACAGGATGATCGACGTCAGCACTTCGCCGGCGCCGACCACCGGCGACAGGGCGTCGGCGGTGCGCAGCAGCCCCTGGACGATGTACGGCTGGCGGCCCACTTCGGCCGACGCCCAGCCGGCCTGATTGGCCAGTTGGGGACCCAGCACGGCGAAGACCAGGATCCACTGCAACCAGCGCGTCTCGAACAGGCGGCCCCGCCACCACATGAACAGGCCGAACCAGGACAGTACCAGCAGCGCCATGCCCAGCGCCACCATGAGGTGGTAGGTCTGGAAAACCAGATTGACCGGCGGCCGCTCACCGGGCGGCACCGCCCGCAGCCCCGCCACCGGCGCGGCCGGGTCGCCGTGGACCATCCAGCTGAGCAAGCCGGGCACCCGAACGCCGAAGCGGACAGTCTCGGCGTTCTCGTCCACCCAGCCGAACAGGTAGAGGGGTGCCGGGGCGGACGCCTCGAAGTGCCCTTCGTACGCCGCCAGCTTCACCGGCTGGTTCCGGCTCACGCCCATGGCGCTGGAATGGCCCGTCGCCAGCTGCATCAGCGAGGCGAACGCCGCCACCACCAGTCCCACCTTCATCGAGATTTTCGCAAACTCCGTATGGCGCCGGCGCAGCAGGTACCACGCGCTCACGCTGAGCACGAAGAACGCCGCCGCCTGCCAGCCGCCCAGCACCGCGTGGCTCAGCCGGTCCAGGGTGGACGGATTGAAAACGACTTGCCAGAAATCGACGATCTCGGCCCGGGGGCCGTTGGGGCCCATGACGACGTGATGCCCGGCGGGGGTCTGCTGCCACGAGTTGGCCACGATGATCCAGACGGCGCTGAAATGGGCGCCGGCGGCGACCAGAATCGTTGAGATGAAATGCATGCGCGGGCTGACCTTGTCCCAGCCGAACAGGAGGATGGCCAGGAACCCCGACTCGAGGAAAAACGCGAACACGCCCTCGGCGGCCAGGGCGCTGCCGAACACGTCGCCCACGAAGCGGGAATAGGCCGACCAGTTGGTCCCGAACTGGAACTCCATGACGATGCCCGACGCGACGCCCAGGGCGAAAATCAAACCGAAGATGCGCACCCAGAAGCGGGTCATCTGGTGAAACAGGGGATTTTTGGTCTTCAGATACATCCCCTCCATGGCCACGAGGATGACGCCGAGACCGATGCTCAGGGGCGGAAACAGGTAGTGGAAGGCGATGGTCAGGGCGAACTGCAGTCGGGACAGGAACAGTACGTCCATCGTGCGCTCCATGCGTCCGGATTGCGGACGGCCGCTGAAAAGTCGGATACCGGTGGGTCAGAAAACAGATTACCGTTTTTAAAACGGGGAATCAAGAGCGGCGGCGGAGATGTGCGGCGCGACGGCTCAAGCGAGCCAGCGGTAAAACGCCATCCCCAGCAGTTCGGTCATGGCGGTGACGCTCTTCCGGAAGTTGTCGGCGCTGGGGAAAAAATCCAGGTAGTTCAGCCGCTGCTTGCGCTCGGCCTGGAGGTTGGCCGGATAGCCGGTGCAGTCGACGCCGGCCCGGCGGAACAGATACAGCGCGCGCGGCAAGTGGTAGCCCGACGTGACCAGCACGGCCCGGCGGAAACCGCGCGCATCCATCAGGCGGCGGACGTTCGCGGCGTTTTCGGCGGTGTCGCGGCTTTCGGATTCCAGGATGATATCGGGGGCGGGCACGCCCAGATCCATGAGCAGCCGCCGGACCACCGGCGCTTCCGGCTCGCCGCCGGCCACCGCGCCGCCGGAGAAAATGATGGGCCGGGGTTGTCGCTGGTGGATGCGCACGGCGTCCACCACGCGGCCCATGGCGTCGGGCGCGGGCGTGCCGGTGCCGGAAAAATCGGGCACGCCTTCCACGAGCCCCCCGCCCAGCAGGACGATCACGTCGGCCTGAGCGACCGCGGCCGCGTCCCAGTCCTGCACCTCGACGAGGTCCAGGAACCGGTTGGCGGTGGCGCCGACGGACAGCAGATAGAGCAGTAGCGCGCCAGCCAGCAGCAGGTAGCCGGATCGGCGGCGATGGCCGATCCGCCAGCCGCCCCAGGCGGCGAACACCACCACCAGCAGCCCGGGCGGCAGGATCATCGACTTGAGGAGCTTCTTCAGGAAAAACACGGCGGCGGCCTCCAGCCCTTGCCCGTCCGCATGGGCGAGGGCCGGGCTATTGTAGGAATTCCCGGAGGCAAATGCAACTTCGGGCGTGTCCGCCGTCACGTGCGTTCGAGGAACGCGCCGTAGGCCGCGTCCGCCGGACGCGGCCCGCTGAATCGGCACGATCCATGGGATCGGATCGATCAATCCCGCGCCCCGGCCGCGCGTTGCGCCGCAACGCGCACGGGGCCGGTTGCCGAAACCCGGCGGGTCCGAGCGGTTCGTCTCCCGAGTACCGGGTTCATCTCCCCAGCACCCCGGCGAAACCACCCGCCAACACACGCTTGAATTTCGGCGCCCAAACCCGGCCGCGCCAGCGGCCGCGGCATGTAGCCCGGGCCGAAAGGCCCGGGTGGCGGGAAACAAAGGGCCGGGCAGAGCCGCGCAGCGGCGGCGGAAACGGGGCAGAGCCAAGGACACGAGACAGAGCCAATGACCCTTGGGAGAACATGGATGTCCCCATTTGATGACCCCGGGAGAATATGGCTGTCCCCCGTTGCCGTTCGGCACAACCCTGAATTGAGGCAGAACCTGGGACCCCCAATCGTCTGCTCCTTCCCCGTCGCTCCTGCGGAGCTCGGCCGCACGGACCCGCGGCGGACCCGGACCTGTCGGTCCGGGCTACACGCCGCCGCCGCTCGCGCGGCGGGATGGTGCCGCGGGCCGCGTTCGGCGAACGCGGCTGACGGCGGCGGCCGCGCCCCGGATCGGGCGCGGGGAGAGCGGCATCCGATAAATCGTGGAGATCCAACGGGCCGCGTTCGGCGAACGCGGCCTACGTTCGTACCGCGCGTTCGATGAACGCGCGCCGGCGAACCTTTCTTGACGGTTTGAGCGCAATCGGCCGCGCCGCATTCTCCTTGCGCCCCGTCAGGGCGCGGGACATTGCGGGATGAATCGCCCACCTGGGCCTGCGGCCCAGGCTATTGACCGCCGTCCCTCCGGGCCGGGCGCGTGCCGCAGAGGTCGATTATCGCTGCGGCTAGGCAGCATCACGCGATGCCGGATGATCGTGCCGTGGTCGAACTCACGGCCGGAGGCCGCGAGGTACTTTGATCGTGCCGAGGCCGAACTCGCGCGCGGAGCGCGCGAGGTACCGGGCTACCGGGTCACCTTTCGAAACTTCAGCTTCTCCCTGACGTTCACGCCGTGCATGTCCAGGAAATTGCCAGCAAAGCTGAAACTGTAGACGGCCACCTTGCCGTCCTGCCAGCGCAGGTGGAAATGTCCGTCCTGAATCCACCAGGTGCCGTGCAAGGTCTGGCTGGCACTGCCGGTGCCGTACGGAGAGGTGCTCATCATGGAGCCTGAGGCGAATTGGCGGATGACGAAGGTGCCGTCGGGATTGTACGTGTTTTCCTGCATCATCGTGTCGGCGGCTACCGTCGTGTGCAAGGCCCACGTGCCGAAAAATCGCGGATCCAGGTTGCCGCCTGCTGCGGCAGCCGGTTGCGGGGCTGCGGCCGGCTGTCCGCCGAAGACGGGCGTGATGAGACCGGCCAGCATCTCATCGGCGTTGAAATTGCCGAAGGTGGCTTGCGGGCCGTAGAAGAGCGCAAAGATGCCTAGCATGGCGCCCTGGCCTTTCAGAAAGGCGCTCCAGCTCTTGCCCAGGAACCGCGTGCCTTCGGAATCCAGACTCAGCTCCGACACGTGAATCTGCTCCATGGTGGCGTGCCGGTAGTCCTTCTCGAGCTTCAGACTCGGCAGGCTGGACGACCGGAGCTGGTCGATGGCCAGGCCGGCGAATTGACGGGAATCCTGGATCGTGGTAGTGGGTGGATAGGGGATCAGGAAAAAGATGTACCCTTCGCTGTCCGGCAGGCTGGACCGGGTGATCGCGGCCGAGAGGACGGAGCCGGATTCATCGATGGCTTCGGATACGCTCCAGCCCTCGGGATATCCGATTTTCAGGGACGCATCTTTTTGAAAGGTATAGATCGAAAACCGGCTGACTTGTGGATACGTCGCCGCGGAAAGGACACAGAACACCGACACCAACACCCCTGCGATCCTGAGTGACCTCATCACTGCCTCCATTATTCCGGGTTGATGCATTCATTATAATTTTGCATCCCGGAAACGACAAGCTTGGATGCGCGGAACCTCCACCGGAAAAGATTCCGTTTTCCCAGAGGACACGTTCGAGGGGGATGGTCTCCCGGACGGCCCGGTTCTCCGGGACGACGGTAACCTTTTCGCCGAAACTGTATCAGCGGGATGATCCCGGGCGCGCCATGGGACAAGCCGTACCCGGAGACTGCCGTACCGCCCGGGCTACTTGAGGTCGCGGGCGCAGCGGAAGCCCACGTTGATGTAGGCGGTGCCGGGCCAGTCGCGGCCGCGGGACCAGACCGCGGCGTCGGCCAGCGGGTGGCGCCAGTCGCCGCCGCGCATGACGCGGAAACGGCCGCCCGACGGACCCTGCGGATCCGCCGCGCCGGCGCCGAACGGCTTGTCGTCATACCAGTCGTGGACCCACTCGGCGACGTTGCCCGACAGGTGGGCCAGGTCCAGCGCATTCCGCCCGCCGGACAGGGCGGTGACGGGGACGGTGCCCAGGCGGTCCCCCTCGCTCGTGTTGGCGCGCGCCGGATCGGCCGGGGCGCCCCACGGATACGCCGCACCGGCCGCCAGACCGGCGCGGGCGGCCGCCTCCCACTCGGCCTCGGTGGGGAGCCGCTTGCCGGCCCAGCGGGCGTAGGCCGCGGCGTCGTCCCATGTCACCAGCACCACCGGATGGTGGTCGCGGCCTGCGGGGCAGCGGCCGTCTTTCCATCGGTATGGCTCGGCCAGGCGGAGGAACTCCTCGTAGCCATCCGACTTCCATTTGAACTTGCGCTGGTAGTACTCGAGCGGCTGGACGGCCGGGGCCGGACGGCCGGTGGCTCGGATGAACTTCAGGTACTGGGCGTTGGTCACCTCGAAGCGGTCCATGAGGAACGGGCTCACCCTGACCGGGATGCCGGCCGCGCCGGGCCGCTCGCCGAAGCGGAAGGCGCCGCCGGGCACGCGGACCATGTCCGTGGCAGGCGGTTCGCCCGCGGGCAGGTTCAGGGCGCCGGACACGTCGGGCCGCGCGTCGGGGAGCGGCGCCAGCAGGTCCAGCTTCTCCGGCAACAGCGGCGCGGCCCGGATCTCGTGGCGCGTGAGCTTGCCGTCCACGTGGCCGAAACGGACCTTGGCTTTGATCTTCAGCGGGATGTAACGGCCGTCGGCGGATGACCAGACATAGAAATAATCGTCGGGATCCATCATGGTGCCGAACAGGTTCAGGATGTTGTACCGGTAGGCCGGAAGACGGCCGAGCACCGTGTCCAGCGTCTCTTTCCCCTCGTAGGTGACGGTGATCTTCTTGACCCGGCCCAGGTAGGATCCGTTCATATCGGCGGGAAAGCGCATGGCGCGGCCCAGTGTCCGCAGGGCCGGCATCATGGCCAGGGCGTCGGGCATGGGGGAGGGAAAACCGTAATGCAGCTCGTTGCGGGTGACGCGGACGCCGTCGGGCGTGCGGGAATACTCCTTGAGCCACATATGGCGCGTGTCGGGATAGAAAAACATCATCTGCTGGAGGTAATCCGGTCCCTCGCTCCGGATGCCCCAGACGTGGAGCCCCTGGAAGTCGCCGGGCTGGAAGTAGCTCTTGAAGTAATCCTTCACCGGGAACCGGAAACCGGGCACCGACTCCGCCATCCCCTCGGCCACCCAGACCGGCCGGTCCTCGAACCGCCCCTCGCCGGCGAAGCGGAAGGTGAAATCGCCGGCTTCGATCGAGGGCAGCAGGGGCGACGCCTTCCACTTGAACCGAAAGGTGATGGTTTCCCCCACAGGGAACGGCAGGGGTTCCAGGGCGGTTTCGGCGCGAGCCGGCCGGGCGGGCCCCACCGCCACACCCAGGAGGAGGACACAACCGCAGAGAAGGAGCACACACCGTCCGGTCACTTTTCACCTCGATGAGGGGAACTGATCTCTCCTCGTTCCGTTCATTCGTGCCCAGCAATTATCCACAAGATTTCCACAGAAAATGTGAACATTAAGTCTCACGCCCTATCTGTCCGATATAGATGAGGTATCATGGCTAAAAGTTCTTAAAGAAAAGGTTGATGGCGAATCTTCCCGACGTGTTTTTAGGGTGAATGATTTTTTGACCGGCATGAGCCTCGCCGCCTGTGGAAAAAGGGCGGTCAGGACGGCGGAGCATCCGGTCGGGCGCACAGGTAGCATGCCACCGGGGCGCCGAGGATGACGAATTCCAGCGCCAGCGCCACCGGGTGCACCGGGGCGGCGGGCAGGATGAAGACGAGTTTTTCCACAACGTAGCCGGCCATCACGAGGCCCGCGGCGGCGACGATCGGGACCGGGTGGGTCTTGGCCGCCCGGGCCACGAGGATCCCGAACGGCAGCACGAACATCGCCAGCAGCACGAACACGGCCATGGCGCCGTACGGCTGGACCGCCACGCGCTTGTAGACGTAGCCCACCTCCTCGGGGATGTTGCCGTACCAGATGGTCAGGTACTGGGCGAAGATCTGGCCGGCCCAGAGGAGGGCGAAGCCGAAGATGAGCTTGGCCGCGTCCACGAGCACCGGGCGGTAGCGGGCGGGGTCGCGCCGGGCGCGGAGCAGCGCCACCAGGGCGGTGGCGGCGATGCCCAGGTAGAGCGCCTCGATGAAGAAGTACGCCCCGAACAGGGTGTTGATCCAGGGCGCCTCCAGCGACATGACCCAGTCGAACGCCATGAGCGACTGGGTGACCACGAAGCTGAACAGATACAGGGTGCAGAACACTTTGGCCGACCGGGCGCCGCGGCGGTCGGCGCGGATCCACAGGTGGGCGGCCACCGCGGTCAGGAGCAGCAGCGCGGCGTTGCGAATGACGAAGAAGTTCGGTGCCAGCCAGCGCGTGGGGTGCTCCATCCACGGGTAGACGAACAGGTTGGCCGAAAACACCAGGAACAGCGCCGGAAAGGCGAACAGCAGCGGATAGATGCCCATCAGGTGCTCGCGCAAGGGGAGGAACCACCGGGCGCCGGACAGATCGGCCGCCGCGGCCAGGGCGACCATCCCCTGACAGATCGCGGCCCAGAAGAGCACCGCCACGACGAGCGCCATGCCCGAGGCGCCGCGGAAGGCCCACTCCACGGCCAGGGTCAGGATCACGGCGGCCGCCGCGAGGGTGGTGACGCGCTTGCTCATACGGCCTCCCCGGTGTCCTCGCGGATGATGAACTCCGGCCCGCACTCGGTGCCGGCGACGATGGCGGGGATGTCCGGGAACCGGCTCAGGAACAGGAAGCCGAGGAACGAGATCACGCCGCCGAACAGGATGGTGAGCTCGAATGCCACGATGATGTAGGTGGGGAGGGCCACGATGGGCTTGCCGCCCGTGCGCAGGGGCCAGTCGAGCGCCGTGCCGATGGTGAAGGCGAATCCGGCGGTGAGCCCGGCCGCCGCGCCGAACAGCGTGAACAGCTTGAGCCAGCTCGGCCGGAGGTGGAGGATGTGTTCCACCTCGTGAACGTGGAATGGCGTGGTCACGGTCAGCCGGCGAGGGTGCACGCCGGAGCGGACGAGCTCCTCGAGCTGATGGAGGAACGCCGCCTTGTCGTCGAACTTGTACTCGCGGATCATGACGCATGCTCCTTGACTTCGGCGATGGCCAGCACCGGCAGCATCTTGGTGAAGATCAGGAACAGCATGAAGAACATGCCGAAGCTGCCGATGGTGACGCCGATCTCGACGAACCGGGGGGCGTAGTTGCCCCAGTTGTACGGGTCGAAATCGCGGGCCAGCGACGAGACGATGATGACGAAGCGCTCCAGCCACATGCCGACGTTTACGAACAGCGACAGCACGAAGAGGTATTTCAGGTTCCGGCGCAGCCGCTTCACGAACAGGGTGAGGGGCAGGAGCCCGTTGCAGAAGAGCATCAGCCAGTACAGGTACCTGTAGTCGCCCACAGCGCGGAAGGAGAAGTGGGCGATCTCGAAGGGATTGCCGCTGTACCAGGCCAGGACGAACTCCACGATGTAGGAGTAGGACACGATGAGCGAGGTGAAGAGCAGGATCTTGGCGATGGCCTCGAAATGGTCCACGGTGATGTAGTTGTCCAGGCCGAGGATGCGGCGCATGGGCACCACCAGGGTGATCACCATGGCCGTGCCGGAGAAGATGGCCCCGGCGACGAAGTACGGGGCGAAGATGGTGGTGTGCCAGCCGGGGATCACGCTCATGGCGAAGTCCCACGAGACCACCGAGTGGACCGAGATCACCAGCGGCGTGGCGAACGCGGCGAGGAACATGTACAGCCAGGCGTAATGCTTCCACTGTTCGGCCGTCCCCTGCCAGCCCAGCGACAGGATCCGGAACACCCAGTGCCGCCAGCCGGTGAAGCGCCGCCGGGCGATGGCCAGGTCGGGGATCAGGCCGACGAAGAAGAACACCGCGCTGATGGTGAAGTAGGTGCTGACGGCAAACACGTCCCAGATGAGCGGCGAGCGGAAGTTCACCCAGAGGTGGCGCTGGTTGGGGTAGGGCATGAGCCAGTAGAAGAACCAGCACCGGCCGAGGTGGATGAGCGGGAACAGGCCGGCGGTCATCACCGCGATCACGGTCATGGCCTCCGCCGAGCGGTTGAAGCTGCAGCGGAACTTGGCCCGGAACAGGAACAGCACAGCGGAGATGAGGGTGCCGGAGTGGGCGATGCCCACCCAGAAGACGAAGTCGGTGATGTACACCCCCCAGCCCACCGGCGAGCGGATGCCGGCCACACCCAGTCCCTCGTAGATCTGCCATCCCCAGCAGCCCAGGCCCAGGGCGAAGGCGGCGGCCGAAACGACCAGGGCGATCCAGTAGAGCTTCGATGGCTTCCGCATGGCGGCGAGGACGTCGTGTTCCAACTGGTCGAAGTAGGTGCCGAGGCTCATGTCACTTCACCTTTTTGCTCAGGTAGTAGACGGCCGGTTCGGTGCCCAGCATTTCCAGCAGGCGGTAGGCCCGGCCGGAATGGGCCAACTTGTAGACCCGGGAGTTCTCGTCCAGGATGTTGCCGAACGTGATGGCGCCCGCCGGGCAGGTCTGGGCGCAGGCGGGCACGATCTCGCCGTCGCGAACCTTGCGGCGGCCGTCGTCCTTGGCCCTGTCCTTGGCGTGGGTGATGCGCTGGATGCAGAACGTGCATTTCTCCATGACCCCCTTGGGCCGCACCGACACGTCGGGATTTTTCAGCCGGTCCAGCGGCGCGGGCGCGTCGTACTCGAACCAGTTGAAGCGGCGCGCCTTGTAGGGGCAGTTGTTGTTGCAGTAGCGCGTGCCCACGCAGCGGTTGTAAACCTGGACGTTGAGGCCTTCCTCGTTGTGGTAGGTGGCGTAGACGGGGCAGACGGTCTCGCAGGGGGCGGCGTCGCAGTGCTGGCACATGACCGGGATGAAGACGGGCGCTTCGCCGTCGCGGACGTACGGCTGCACCCGGAGCCACGACATCTCGCGGCCGCGGAGGTGCTCCTCTGGGCCGGCGACGGGGATGTTGTTCTCCATGTAGCAGGCGGCCACGCAAGCGGAGCAGCCGATGCAGCGGTCCAGGTCCACGGCCATGGCCCAGCGGTAATCCACGTACTCGTATGGTTCGTACAGCGAGTGCTTCTCGTGGTGATGATGGTGGCCTTCGTCGCCGGGGAGGATGCCGCGGCCCGCCGCGTTCAGGCCGCCGGAGAGGAAGGGGAGGGGAATGCGGCGGCCGGTCTTGACCGTCGCTATGCCCCCATGGCAGGCCAGCAGCTCGCCGGTGGCCGGATCCGACTTCAGGCCGAGTCCGGCGGCGGCGTCCACCGCCGTCAGCAAGACACCGTCGGGGAGGCCGGGCAACACGCGGACAGGCAGGGCGGCACCGCCCAGCCGCAGCTCGTCGCCATCGGCCAGCCCCATGGAGCGGGCCAGGCCGGGCGGCACGTTCACCCACGGGCCGTACGTGACGGTGGACAGCGGATCGGGGATCTCGTGAAGCAGCGGGATCACCCGGCTGCGGCCGTCGAAGGTGCGGAGCGACGGCTTCACCACCAGCACCGGCGCTGGTAGTTCCGGCGCCTGGCCCAATGTGGCCAGCGCGCCGGCGGCTCCGTCAGCCAGCTTGACCGCCTCCGCCCGAACCGGGCGTTCCACATACCCTTGCTTCCACCAGACGGCGGGGTACGGCCGCCACGCCGCGAAGAGATACTCCTTGAAGCTGTTCGTTTTTCCCGCCAGCTGGAGCAGGATATCGCCTTCGGAGCGGGTGTCGTGCAGGGGGCGGAACACCGGCCGGACCAGCCCGAGACGCCCGCGCTGCGGTTCGGCGTCGCCCCACGACTCCAGGGCGTGGGAGACGGGGAGGATCAGGCGGCATCCGGCGAAGGCGGACGAGAGAAAATCGGTGAGGCCCACGCTGAACGCGGCATTCGACAACGCCTCGACAGCGCCATCGAGGAGCTCCAGGCCGTGGAGGCGGCTCAAGACGAGCACGCCCACGCGCTTCGCCTTCAGCCGTTCCACCACCTGCCGGGCGTCGGCCAGGGTGCCCACCGCGTCGAAGGTATGGTCCGCGGAGAAATCCACCAGCGCGGGGATGGCGCCGAGGCTCCACTGCAGCAGGCCGGCGAGCAGGGCCACCGCCTGTCCGTCCCCATGGGCCACCGACACGCCGCCGGCGATGACGAGGGGCTGCCGGGCGGCGGCCAGCGCGCGGGCGAGCGCGTCCAGGTCCGCGGCGGGGACGCCGGTTTTACGGGCCGCATCCTCTCGGGTCACGGATGGAATCGCTGCCAGCAGATCCACCGGAAGCGGCTGCCGCGCCGGCACGGCCCGCAGCAGCCAGGCGAGCAGGAACCGCTCGCTCCCCGGGACGACGGCCAGACGATGGGCGGCCCTGGCGCCGGTTAGACTGAGCGCCGGCTCGGCGTGGAACCAGGGCCAGCCGGCCTCGAGTTTCGGAGCGATCTGTCGGGCGAACTCGACGGGGGATAGGAACGTGTCCAAGATGTCGGCGCCGACGGTGAGCAGGGCGTCGGCCCGGTCAACGTGATAGACGGGCACGGTGCGGCGGCCGAAGAGCCGGTCGTAGGCGCCGCGCAGGGCGCCGTGATGGTAGATCTCGAATTCGGGCAAACGCTCCAGACCGAGCGCCGCGCACGTCTCGCCGATGAGCCGGGCCAGCGAGCCGGTGCTCCGGCCGCTCCAGAACGCGTTCGTCCGGCCCGCGCCGGCGGCGGCCGCAAGCTCCGTGCGGACTCGTCCCATCGCCTCGTCCCAGCCGATCGGTTCCAACTCGCCGCCGGGCTCGCGGTAGAGCGGACGGCGGACCCGCTCCGGATGGTACACGCGCACCAGGGACGCCTGGCCGCGGACGCAGAGCGCGCCGCCACCGACGGCGTGATGAGGATTGCCTTCGAGCTTGATCGGCAGGCCGTCGCGCACCGTGACCGTCAGGCCGCACCCGGCGGGGCATTCGGTGCAGACCGAGTGGACGTGGACCGGCTCGCCGGGGACGTGTCCCTCCGGCGGCGGCAGGACGCGGGAAACCAGCTTGTTCTGGCCGAAACTGAACGAGCCCGACGCCGCCACGCCGCCCGAGGCGATGCCCAGCACCTTGAGGAAGTCTCTGCGTTCCATCATGAACTCCTGTGGCTCCGATCAGTGATGGCAGACCCAGCAGTCGATCGACACCTGCTTCGAGCGGTGGCAATCCACGCACCAGCCCATCATCAGGGAGCGGACCCGGCGCACCCGGTGCTCGCCCTTGACCTGGCCGTGGCAGACGGTACAGTCCACGCCCGCCACGATGTGGCGTTTGTGGGTGAAGTGCGCATGCCACGGCAGGTCATGCACCTTGACCCACTCGATGGGCTGACGGGCTTTCCAGTAGCCGGTCAGCTTCACGATCTCGGGCCGGTCGGTGGCTGCCGACTCGTGGCATTCCATGCAGCGCTGGAGCGGCGGGACCGACGCCCGGGCGGACACGGCCGCGGTGGTGTGGCAGAACACGCACTCCAGGCCCAGCTTGTTCGCGTGGATCTGGTGGCTGAAGTCGATGGGCTGCACCGGCGCCTGCTGGTAGTCCAGCCAGTACCACCCCAGCGCGCCGACGGCCAGGAGACAGACCAGAAAATAGCCCACCAGGAACGGAATCAGCTTGCGGGTGTTGATGGCCATGCCTCACTTCCCCTGTTCGAACTGCTTCAGCAGGTAAGCGGACACCGAGGCGACCTCCAGCTCCGTCAGCCCCTGGTTGGGCATGGCGGGGTAGGCGGGATCCACCTTGACGGGATTGCGGAGGAACGTCTTGAGTTTTTCCGCGTCGCCCGCGTACTTGGGCAGGACCTGGTTGTAAGGCGGTCCCACCACCTTCTGGTCGAACCGGTGGCAGGCGGTGCACCGGTCGTTGTAGATCTTCTCGCCGAGCTTATCGTCGGCGACCATGTTCTTGGCCAGCTCCGCGGCGCGCTTCCCCTGCCACTCGGCCAGGGCCCGCGCGCTGCTCTCGTTGAGAAGCACCCAGTGCTCCTGGTTGGCCACGGCCTGGAGCGAATGATCCTTGAGGATGAGCAGGCCGCTGACCGCCAGGGCGCCGACGAACGCCGCGGCGATCCAGCGGAGCGCGGTGCGCCCCAGCATGGTGACGGCCCAGATCGCCAGCGCGGCCAGCAGAACCAGGACCAGGGCGCTGAGCCAGAAGGCGCTCAGAGACAATGCGGGTTCGGGCGCCACGTACAGTTCCCAGATCATGAAGACGGGCAGCAGCAGACTCCCGCCGGCCACCATGGCCAGCGCCATGCGCCGGAACGTCTCGGCGTGGGGCGCGTCGGCGGGCAGTCGCTTCTCCGGCCACCGGAACAGAAAGAACAGGATGGCGGCGCCCGCCAGCAGGACGGCGAGCACGCAGAACACCTTGAAATGGGCAACCACAGTCACGGAGAAGACGTCCGGCACGGGCCGTGAGATGAACGGCCACTTCTCCGGGGTGAAGACCAGGTTCATGACGCTGGAGAAGAAGAAGTAGCCGCCCGCCAGCAGTGCCGAGCCGGCGGCGACGAACGCGGCCTGCTGGCGACGCTGGCCCAGCGCCAGCAGCAGGAAGCCGAGGACGATGGCCGGAGCGAGGCGCAGGATGTAACTGCCCACGGGCACCGACTCCCCGTAGAGGTAGTGCTGGAAGAGAAAGAGGAGGCTGGCCAGAGGCAGCACCACGAAGATGCCGACGGTGCTCCACGTGATGGGCGCCACCCGGCCCAGATCCCGGGCCGCCGCGGGGTCGCGCCGCCAGAACACCAGCGACAGCAGGTTGCAGATCCAGGCGATGCCGGCGAAGGGCAGGTGCACCCAGAGCATGAAGACGATGAGCACCGGCAGTAGCTGGAGGTGTTCGACGCCCGGCGGCAGCAGCATGTCCTTCAAGATGTCCATTACGATGAACCCCTGTTACGCATTCAATTCAAGGCAAAACCCGCGATCGCTCCAGCAACAGCATGTCAGCCCCACAGGCCTACCTGTAATCCGCAGGAGAAACCGGGTGGACACCCGAGGTGCTGACAGAAGCCCGGGAGGCGCATTGTCACCTCATTGGATCACAACGCCGGCAAAGGTCAGCACCATGATGACGCTCAAGGTGAGCAGGGCCAGGGAGAGCATGATCTTAAGCAGGCGTCCCTCCCGTTTCAGTTTCATGAATTGGTGCAGGATCAGCAACCCTTGCACCGTGGCGATGGTGATTGTCGCCATGATGCTCCATCGGCCGTAACGCAGACCGGCAACGACCATGAGGGTTCCGGTGAGCACCAGCAGGCCCAGCCAAATGAGAACGTTTGTTCCGTAAGGCATGAGTTGCTTCTTTTCCATGGGCGCCATCCTCACGCGATCAGGTAGAGCAGGGGGAAGAGGAAGATCCAGATCACAACCACCAGGTGCCAGTAAAGGCCGGCGTTTTCAAGAACGCCGAGCTGACGTCGGGCGATGTCTGCGGACTCGCGGTACACCAGCGTGACGTCGACGGCAGTCAGTTCGGCGTCCGCCGCCTGGGTCCACAGCGGTTGGCCGTCACGCGTGAGGGCCAACTCGCCGGCGGCGGCCACAGGCACGCTCACCGTGCGGCGGGGGCGACGGGCGATCATCACGAGGATCGCTCCCAACACCGCCACGCCCGCCAGCACATGTACGGCGTGCAGACCGGTTATGGTGAAGTAGAGACCGTGGAACATTTTCTCGCCGTCCGGGAGCGTCGCTAAATCCGTGGAGCCGGGATAGAGCCCCTGCTGGAATTTGATTGTCCATTCGAAGGACCTGCCAATCAGCGACACGACGCCCAGCGCCGCCGTCGCTCCCAGCAGGATGACGCTCAGGTGACGGTTGAGCCGCTCCAGCGCGGACACCGCCAGCACCATGGTCAGGCCGGAGGTTAGCAGGATCACCGTGCTGATGGCGCCGGCGGCCACCGACTGCGTGGTGAGGGCGTATTGAAAGTCGTTCGCGTGATCGACCCGAAAGACCGCGTACGCCAGGAACAGGCCGCCGAACAGGAACAACTCCGTGAACAGGAACAGCCATACGGCGAACTTGGGGCTGGTGGCGTCTGCGGAAACCGGGGCATCAGGCAGGGCCGCGATGCTCATGCGTCACCCGCCACGTGGCGGTCGCCGCGCCTGGCGATGGCCGTTGGAATCCCGACGCGGACCGTCTGCCGGAGATATCGGTTGGCGCGTAGCCCAGCACAGGAGGGAAGAGAATACGGCGCCGGAGGCGGTCGCAGGGAAGCCGACAACAGACAGATCATGGCGGTCAACGGACGCGTCATGAGGGCCTCCTGGGTGTTTGAAATATCTTAACAAAAGAATACAGAAATCCAACCGAAAAACATCCGGTTCCGACTTCCTGTGTTGGTTGAAACGCGAGAGCTATGTTACCATGTGACTCCTTGATCCGACATAGTTTTTGAGGGAGCGTTCCACGATGACCTCCACCAAGTTCACCATCAGCCGGGAAGATGTCCAGAACGAGCTGTTCCATGTCCAGCGCATCCTGGGCGAACTGAAGAAGCGGATCGTCGGGCAGGAAAAACTGCTCAACCGCCTGCTCATCGGACTGCTCACCGGCGGCCACGTCCTCGTCGAGGGCGTCCCCGGCCTGGCCAAAAGCATGGCGGTGAGCTCCCTGGCCGAGGTGCTGAACCTGGACTTCAAACGGATCCAGTTCACGCCGGACCTGCTTCCCGCCGACCTCATCGGGACCATGATTTTCAACTCCCAGACCACCGCCTTCGAGCCCCGCAAGGGGCCCATCTTCACCAACGTGCTCCTGGCCGACGAGATCAACCGGGCGCCGGCCAAGGTGCAGTCGGCCCTGCTCGAGGCCATGCAGGAGAAGCAGGTGACCATCGGCAAGGAGACGTTCCCGCTCACCGACCCGTTCCTCGTGCTGGCCACTCAGAACCCCATCGAGCAGGAAGGCACCTACCCGCTGCCCGAAGCGCAGGTGGACCGCTTCCTGATGAAGATCCTCATCTCGTACCCGGACAAGAACGCCGAGAAGAAAATCCTCCAGCGGATGACCGAGGGGGAGGGCGTGGCCATGGACCTGGCGCGGGGCCGGCAGATCCAGCTCCAGAAGGTGATCGTGCCGGAGCGGATACAGAAGCTGCGGATCATGGCCAACAAGGTGTATATCGACGACCGGGTGGTGGACTACATCCTCGACATCGTCTTCGCCACACGCTGCCCCGCGGACTACGGGCTCGACGTGGCGCGGTTCATCCGATTCGGCTCGTCGCCGCGCGGCACCATCGCCCTGAAGGTGGGCGCCCGGGCCCATGCGTTCCTGATGGGCCGGAATTTCGTCGTGCCCGAGGACATCAAGGAGGTGTGCGCCGACGTGCTGCGCCACCGCATCCTCTTGTCGTTCGAGGCCGAGGCCCAGGGCATCACGGCGGACGAGATCATCAAGACCATTTTGAACACGGTCAACGTTCCGTAGCGTCATTGTCAAGACGCCGGCGGGCCTGAAGCCGGCGGCACCCGACCGGTCCGGAGGCATCGGATAGAGTCGTGCTGGAGCTCAAGGACCTGCTCCGCAATCTGCACCTGATCCAGATCCGCACCCGCAAGAAGATGCAGGGCGGACTGGCCTCCTCGTACCGGAATGTCTTTCGGGGGCAGGGGCTCGAATTCGCCGAGGTGCGCGAGTACGTGGAGGGGGACGACATCCGGCTCATCGACTGGAACGTCTCGGCCCGTCACCGCAACCTGTACGTCAAGCAGCTCATGGAGGAGCGGGAGCTCAACATCATCACCGCCCTGCAGGGCTCCCGCAGCATGGATTACGGGACCACCACCCGCACGAAGTTCCACGCGGCGGCCGAGATCGCCGCGCTGCTGATCTTCTCGGCGCTGCACACCGGCGACCGGCCCGGCCTGATCGTGTACGGCGGCGACGCGCCCATGGAATTCGTGCCCCCGCAGAAGGGCACCCAGCAGGGCTTCCTGCTCCTGAAGCGGATATTGGCGGCGCGCCTCGCCGGCCACCGGGGGGACCTGGACGAGCTCCTCAAGTTCCTCACCCACGGGCTCAAGAAGAAGAGCGTCGTCTTCCTGGTGGGGGACTTCATCTATTCCCGGTGGGTTCCCGAGCAGCTGGAGATGGCGTGCCGCCGGCACGACGTGATCGCCCTCGGGATCCTCGATCCCACCGAGGTGGAGGGGCCGCCCGGCGGGGTGTTCGCCCTCGACGGCGTCGCGTCCTGCGCCCGCGTGGTGGCGGTGAACCAGCGCGCCCGCGAGCGGTACGCCGCCGAAGTCAGGCGCCGGCTGGATGAGGTCGCGGCCATCTTCCAGAAGGCGGGGGCCGATTTCCTGCTCCTGAAGACCGATTCGGCGTACGAAACGGAACTCCAGCAACTCTTCCACCGGCGGCTGCAGATCCAGACTCGCGCCTGACCCGTCCGGAACCATCTCTTGCTTCGGGAATCTATTGATGTAGCGGCACATGCCCGTTGCATGCCGTCCCGAATCGTGTATAATGGGCCGGAGGTGAAATCTCATGATCCCGAGACGATCCCTGATGATGCTCGCGGCCGCGGCGGTGGTCTGCGCCGTCTTCGGACTCGGTATCGCCCAGGACGACAAGGGCCAATCCCAAAAAGGCCAAAAGGGGAAGGACGAGAAGATCGAAGGCTACACGTCCGTCAGCGTCAACATCCCCGCGGTCACGCTTAACGTCGTGGTCACCGACAAGGACGGCAACCTCATCACGGGGCTGGACAAGAGTTATTTCAAAGTCTACGAAGACGGCCAGCTTCAGGAGCTGACCAATTTCTTTCCGGATCTCTCCCCCATCAATGTGGTGGTGGTCCTCGAAGCCAGCGGGGTCATCTACGGCCTCGAGCGGGACTTCTGGTACGCCGTCCTGGACTTCGTCAAGAACCTGCGTTCGGACGACTACTGCGCGCTGGTCACCTACGACATCAAGCCCCGCATCGCGGTGGATTTCACCCTGGACAAGCAGAAGATCATCCGCGAGGCGAACATCAGCCTGTATTACAAGGGATTCAACGAGAGCGCGCTGGCCGACGTGGTCATCTTCACCATCGACCGGATGCGGGAAGTGCAGGGGAAGAAGGCCGTCGTCATGCTGAGCACGGGTCTGGACACCTTCAGCAAGAAGACCTACGACGATGCCCTGAAGGCCGCGGCGACGTCCGACACGGTGATCTACGCCGTCAGCATGGGGCAGCTCGAGCGGACGATCAATGAGCCGTACTATTCCAGCGCCACCCGCTCCGATATGTTGATGGCCGACCTCCGCCTCAAATCCATCTCCAAGAAGACCGGCGGGGCGGCCTTTTTCCCGCGGTTCAATTCGGAGTATCCCAGCGTTTTCCGGAACCTGAACATGTATCTGCGCTACCAGTACACCATGGCCTACACGCCCACGAACCAGAAGCTGGACAACAAGAACCGGAAGATCCGGGTGGAGGCGGAAGCGGATATCAACCATGACGGCAAGCCCGACAAGCTGAAGGTGAGTCACAAGGAGAGCTACAAAGCGGTGGAAAAGTGACGCCGTTCGGCCGAACGGCGCGTTCCGTCGCGCATATTTTCAATGAGGGAGCGATGAGAACCCTGTGTTGTCTGCTGGCGGTTCTGTTGACGGCGGTGATGGTCATGCTGGCCGCGGCGGGCGATCTGCCCCACCGCAAGCCGGCAGTGGCCGGCCTGTGGTACGAGGCGTCACCCGACGGCCTCCGGGCGCAGGTGCAGTCCCTGCTTGACCGGGCGGCCCGCAACGCCGTGCGCAAGCCGGACGAGCCGCCGGTGGCCCTGCTGGTGCCCCATGCCGGGTACGTGTACTCCGGTTCCACGGCCGCCGCCGGGTTCGTGCATCTGCGCGGCGGCAAATGGGACCGCGTGGTGCTGTTGGCTCCGGCCCACTACGGCGCCTTCCGGGGGGCGTCCATCACCCCCGTCGCCGCGTACGACATGCCGCTCGGCCCTGTGTACCTCGATCTGGAGGCCTGCCGGCGGCTGCAGACTCACGCCTTGTTTGTCAACGCGCCCGACGCGCACGTTCGGGAGCACGCGCTGGAATGCCAGTTGCCGTTTATCCAGGTGACACTGCCCAAGGCCCGGATCGTGCCCATCCTGGTGGGCGACCTCAAACCGGAAGACGTGCGGACGCTGGCCGGGCTCATCGAACCGCTCCTTGACGAGCAGACGCTGCTCGTGGTCTCTTCGGACTTCACCCACTACGGCCCCAACTACGGCTTCGTGCCGTTCCGCGACAATGTGGCGGGCAACCTGAAGAGATGGAACCTGAAGGCGGCCGGCCAGGTTGCCGCGCTGGATTACAACGGCTTCATGGAGCACGTCCGGACCACCCACGACACGATCTGCGGCCGCAACGCCATCGGCATCGCGATCCAGGCGCTGCAGCAACTGGCCAAGAAGAAGGTCATCAAGGGCCGGGTGGTGGATTACACCACCTCCGGTGAGATCGCCCGCGACTTCACGAACTCCGTGAGCTACGTCGCCATCCTGTTCGCCGATCCGCTGGTCGCCGGGGCGGAACAGGGGACCCCGGCCGAGTCCGACTACGCGTTGACCACGGCGGAGAAAGACACCCTGCTGAAGATCGCCCGGCGGACGCTGGACGTCTACCTGCGCGAGGGGAAACAACCGGTCGTGGATAACGGCGCCTACTCGCTCACCCCCCGGCTCAGGGAGCTCCGCGGCGCGTTCGTCACGCTGACCCGCGGCGGCGAGCTGCGGGGCTGCATCGGGTATGTCACCCCGCAGGTGCCGCTGTACCAGGCGGTCGCCGACATGGCCGTCAACGCGGCGGCGCGCGACCCGCGTTTTCCGCCGGTGAGCCGGGACGAGCTCAGCAAGATCCGCGTCGAGATCTCGGTCCTGTCCCCGCTGGCGCCATGCCCCGATCCGCAGACCGTCCAGGTGGGAAAGCACGGTCTCGTGATCCAGAAAGGCGGCCGGTCCGGATTGCTCCTGCCCCAGGTGCCCGTGGAATGGGGCTGGGACCGGCGGCAGTTTCTGGAACAGATCTGCCGCAAGGCCGGTCTTCCTGTCAACGCCTACCGTGAGCCGGACGCCGTGCTGCTGACCTTCACGGCGGTGGTCTTCCATGAAAAGGAGTAGGCGGCAGTTTCTAACCGACAGCATCAAGACCGCCGCGGCAGGACCCATGCTGATCGGCGCATCAGCCGGTTTTTTCCGCAACGCATTCGGTGAGAACATTCCGGTGGACCGTTGGCACGGCCGGGTGGCTGTTGTCCGGTCTGCCCCGGGGAGCGCGGGCGCGGCGCCGCCGGGCGGTCCGCTCGACCGCGCCATGGCCCGGTTGATGGACGAAGAGTCCGCGACGGCCGCCTGGAAGCGGCTGTTCCGGCCCGACGACGTGGTGGCCATCAAAGTGAACGCCATGGCCGGCCGGCCGCTGGCCCCGCGGTTCGAACTCGTCCGGGCGATCGCCAACCGGCTCAACGGGGCCGGCATTCCGGACGAGCGGATCATCGTGTGGGACCGCTCCGACCGGGAACTCCGGCGCGCCGGCTACACCCTGAACACCAGAGGCAGCGGACTGAAGATCTTCGGCACCGACGCGTTGGCGGACGGCTACGAGGCGCAGCTCAGCCACGCCATGACGGTGGGCTCCTGCTTCGCCCGCATCCTGACGCGGCACTGCACCGCCGTGATCAACCTGGGCGTGCTCAAGGACCATGACCTGGCCGGCGTCGCCGTGATGCTGAAGAATTTTTACGGTGTCATCCACAATCCGAACAAGTACCACGACAACAACTGCTCCCCGTACGTCGCCCACCTCTGGACCCACGACAGCATCCGCCGCAAGGTCCGGCTGCACGTCGCCGACGCCCACATGGCCCAATACCACGGCGGACCGGCCTTTCAATCGGCGCACACCTGGCCATTCAACGGACTCATCGTGGCGACGGACGGGGTCGCCGCCGACCGGGTGGCGCAGGAGATCATTGATCGTCGCCGCCGCGAGGCGGGCTTGCCCGCACTGGCCGCCGAGCGCCGCGCCCCGGCCTTCATTCAGGAGGCCGAGCGGCTGGGCCTCGGGGAAGCCCGGCTGGAAGCCATCCGCTGGCTGGAGATCTGAACCGGGCGTGCCGGCGGCGCCGCCCGGATGGAGGCAACGACCATGACGCGCTGGAGCCGACGGGACGCCGCGAAGCTCTTCACCTTTGCCGCCTGCGGTTGCGCCCTGGGTCAGGACCGGGCCGGGGGCGGGCGTCCGGCCGTGGACTTGGGCTCCCTGAAGTTCAAAAGCGGGACGGCGCCTCCGGTTCGGGACGCCCGGTACTGGGAGCCGCTGGACGACCGGAAGGTGCGCTGCAAGCTGTGTCCCCACGAATGCGTCGTGGCCGACCAGGAGCGCGGCACCTGCGGCGTCCGCGAGAACCGGGGCGGCAAGTACTACACGCTCGCCTACGGCCAGGTCTGCTCCACCCATATCGATCCCATCGAGAAAAAGCCGCTGTTTCACTACCTGCCGGGCACCACGGCGCTGTCCATCGCCACGGCCGGCTGCAACATGGAGTGCCAGTACTGCCAGAACTGGCAGATCTCCCAGTTCCGGCCGGAGCAGGTGCCGAGCGTGGACCTGCCGCCGGCCCGCGTGGCGGCGCTGGCGCGCCAGTATGCCAGCCCCACCATCGCCTACACGTACTCCGAGCCGGTGGTGTTCTACGAGTACATGGCCGACGTGGCCGCGGAGGCCCGCAAGCTCGGGATCGGCAGCGTCATGATCTCCAACGGTTACATCCAGCTCGAGCCGCTGCGCAAGCTTATCCCTGTGCTGTCGGCCATCAAGGTGGATTTCAAGGGCTTCTCCGAGGACTTTTATGTCAAGGTATGCCGCGGACACCTCAAGCCGGTCCTCGACGCCCTGGCGGCGATCGCCGCGGCCGGAATCTGGCTGGAGCTGGTGATGCTGGTGATCCCGACGCTCAACGACGGGCTGGCGGAGAACCGCCGGATGTTTCGCTGGATCCGCCAGAACCTGGGCGACCAGGTTCCGCTTCACCTGACGCGGTTCCATCCCATGTACAAGCTCCAGAACCTGCCGCCCACGCCGGTGGCGACACTGGAGAAGCTCAGTGCCGAGGCGCGCCAGGCCGGCTTGAAGTTTGTCTATGTGGGCAACGTCTACGGTCATCCCGAGGAGAGCACCCGCTGCCCCTCCTGCAACCGGATGCTCATCCAGCGGGTGGGCTTCGAGATCGTCCAGAACGCCCTCAAGGACGGCCGCTGCCCGTCGTGCCAGACGCGACTGCCGGGAGTGTACAGCCGATGAAGGTTGCCTTGAAATACCACCGGAGCGTGGTCCCGTGCGAGCTCCCCGACCGGCACTTCCAGGTGGCGGAGCCGCCCGCCATGATGGCAGCCGACAATCTGGCCGAGCACCTTGTCGCCGCCTGTGACGATCCGGTGGAAAGCCCGTCCCTGGCTGCGTTTCTCACCGGAAAGCGCCGCCTCTTGTTCGTGGTTTCCGACGCCACCCGCAAGACAGGCGCGGAATGCATCCTTGACGTTCTGTCAAAATACTTCAAGCAGAACAACTTAACATTCGAAGAAATAAAGATAATTATTGCAACAGGGATCCACCGTCCACCCACACCGGATGAGGTTCGGCGGCTGGTGCCGGCTGAGGCGTTCCCAAGGGCTAAAATTTTCGTGCACGACGCCGAGGACGCCGACCAGTTGGCGGATTTCGGACGCACCCCCGCCGGCAACACTGTTCGTTTGAACCGGACGGTGGCGGAGGCCGACGCCATCGTGCTCATGGGCGGCATCGGCTTCCACTATTTCGCCGGGTTCACGGGGGGCAGGAAAAGCCTGCTGCCCGGCCTGGCCGCCAAAACCACCATCACGTTCAACCACAACCTGGTCTTCAAGCCGGACGGTTCCGGACGACACCCCGGCGTGGGCACCGCCGCCCTGAAGGGCAACCCGGTTCATGAAGACATGGAAGCGGCGTTGCAATTGGTGGGCGTGGAGCGCGTGTTCGCGATCAACGCCCTGACCACCGCCGACGGCGCCGTGGCCCAGTGTGTCTGCGGTCACGCCATCGCTTCCCACCAGGAAGCGTGCCGGCGATACCTGGCGCGGCATGCCATCCCGCTGGCCAAGCCGGCCGACGTGGTCATCGTGAGCGCCGGCGGCCACCCGCGCGACATCAACCTCATCCAGTCCCACAAGGCCATTGAAATGGCGCGCCACGCGCTCCGGCCGGGCGGGACCATGGTGGTCCTGGCCGCCTGTCCGGAAGGAATGGGCCACCCCACGTTCTTTCCCTGGTTCCGGTTCCGGAGCGAGCGGGAATTCCGCGAGGAGCTCGTCCGCAACTACGTCATCAACGGCCAGACCGCCCTGGCCCTGTTCGAAAAAACCCGGCGGTATCACATTCACCTGATCTCGGAGCTGCCCGTGGAGCAGGCAGCGGCGACGGGGCTGAAACCGGCGGCATCGCTATCGGCCGCCTTGAAGGAGGCGCTGCACGGCCAGCCCGAGGCGTACAGCGGCCTGGTGGTGCCCGAAGGCGCCCTGACATTCTTTACTGACGGAGCGCGTCCATGACGCCGCCTGGCCCGTTCACTCACGCGTTGCGCGAACTGCTGGGCGCCGAGAATGTGGCGGACGCTCCCGAAACCCTGGCCTGCTATTCGGTGGACGCCATGAACGAGCCGGCGCCCCGGGGGCCGGAGCTGGTGGTGTTTCCGGCAAACGAAGCGGAGGTTGCCGGCGTCATGGCGCTGTGCCAGCGCCATCGAGTGCCGGTGACCCCGCGCGGCGCCGGAGTGGGGATGACCGGCGGTTGCGTCCCGGCCTGCGGCGGTATCGTGATGGCCATGACCCGGCTCAACCGGATCGTGGAGATCGACACGGACAACCTGGTGGCCGTCGTCGAACCGGGCGTCGTCACCCAGCACCTGCAGGACGCCGTCAAGCCCCACGGCCTGTTCTATCCCCCCGATCCGGCCAGTGCCGACACCTCGACGCTGGGCGGCAACGTGGCCGAATGCGCCGGCGGACTGAGCGCGGTGAAGTACGGCGTCACCAAACATTACGTACTCGGCGCGCGGTTCGTCCTGCCCGACGGGACCGTCTGCGCCGCCGGCGGCAAAATGGTCAAGAACGTGGTGGGGTACGACCTTCTGGGACTGCTGGTGGGCTCGGAGGGGACGCTGGCGGTGATCACCCGGCTCACCCTCAAACTGCTGCCGCTCCCCGAAGTGCGCCGCACGTTGCTCGTCGCCTTCGCCTCGGTGGAGGACGCGGGCGCCGCCGTCGCCGGGGTCATTCGCGCCCGCATCATCCCAACGGCGCTGGAGCTGATGGACCGGTCGTCCATCCGCGCGGTGGAGGAAATCCTGCACTACGGCGTGCCCACCGACGCCGAGGCGCTGCTCCTCGTGGAAATCGACGGCAAACCCGGCGACGTGGCGGCGGATTTCCCCCGCTTGCTGGAGCAGGTCACGGCGCACGGCGGACGCGTCGCGCTGGAGGCGGCCGACGCCGAGCAGCGGGAGAGGATCTGGCAGTTCCGGCGCACCATCTCGCCCGCCATCACGCGCCTGAAGAGTCTCAAGATCAACGAGGACATCGTCGTCCCGCGAAGCGAGATGCCGCGCATCCTGCGCCGCATCGAGGAAATCGCCGCGCGGTTCCGGGTGACCGTCGTCAGTTACGGTCACGCCGGCGACGGCAATCTCCACGTGAACCTGCTGGCCGACCGGCAGGACCGCGACGAAGTGGGTCGGGCGCTGGCGGCCGTGGAAGAAATCTTCAAGGCGAGCGTGGCTCTGGGCGGCGCCATCAGTGGCGAGCACGGCATCGGACTGGCGAAAAAACGGTATATCCGCTACAATCTTGCGCCGGAAGTTTTGAACCTGTCCCGGCGGATCAAGCAGGCCTTCGATCCCGCCGGCATCCTCAATCCCGGTAAAATCTTCCCCGACGAGTCCTGACCGGCGCATGGAAAACAAGACGGTCTACTGCCCCAAATTCAAGCACTTCAAGGACACGCTGGTCTGCCGGCTGAACTGTCCGTCAGCCCGCCGCTGCCGCGTGTTCCAGGATTATCTGCGCGCCAACGGCGACGCGTTTACGACCCGGCTCGACGCCTACTTGCTCCGGCACCCGGGCCGGTATGAACGATCATTCTATCTGGAGGTGCTTCGCGTGGTGAAAGAAGACGTGTACCTGGTGATCGACACGGCCGGCAAGCCGGTCATGATCAAAAAAAACGAGATCCTGCAGCGGGCGGAGAAAGGGGAGCGCTTCCCGCACATTTACAAAATCTCCAGCGAGATGGAGCTGCGCTACCAACTGGTGCCCAAGCAGGCCAAGCAGGGGCGCCGCAAGGCCGAGCGCCCGGCATCCTCCAAGGCCTGATGCGGGCACGGCTCCGGATTCTCGGGCGATAGGTTACGAGCGGCTGCCGACAAGCCGCAGGCAGCCTGAAGTGGCAGCGTGCTCGGATCCGGATCAGCGGATCTCCTGGATGCGCTTCAGGAAGGGATCCGCCGCCACGAAGCCGGTGACGCGGGGCGCGGCGAGGAGCCGGCCCTGCGAATCGTGGAACGCCACCACCGGCAATCCCACAATTCCATAAGTGGATTTGTAGAAGGCGTCGCGGGAGGATGGACGGGTCATGTCCACCTTCACCACCACGAACCGCTTGAGCTCGGCCTGGACCTTGGGATCGGCCCAGGTATACAGGTCCAGCTCCTTGCAGGCGGCGCACCAATCGGCGTAGAAGTCCACCATCACCGGTTTCCCCGCCTCCCTGGCGGCAGCCAGGGCGGCGTCGAGATCGTGCTGCCACGCCACGCCGGCTTCGGCGGCGATGCCGGCCGCACGGGGCGGTTCGGCCGGGCGGATGGCGCCCATGACGAAGGCGAACGCGCCCGCGGTCAGGACGGCGATGGCAAAGCTCTTGTGCAGGATCTGGCGCCAGTTGGCCCCGTGCAGGTCATGCCGCAGTCCGCGTGACAGGAAGCCGATGATCACGAGGAGCGGGCCGGCCAGCAGGAGGGCGTCTCGGCTGAGGAAATCGAGGCGTAGCGACGGGACGATGTCCATGAGGAAGTAAAGGCCCACGGTGAACATCGCCGCTCCGAAAATGCCCTTGATGATCTCCATCCAGGCGCCCGACTTGGGGATCTTCTGGATGAGGGTGGAAAACGTGCCCAGCGCCATGAAGATCAGGCCGAAGCCGATGGAATACGTGTACAGGAGCAGGAAGCCCAGCAGGGCGTTGCGGGTGGTGGCCACGTAGGCCAGCACGCCCGCCAGCGCCGGCCCGGTGCAGGGGGCCGCGATCACGCCGGACACGAGCCCCATGGTGAACGCGCCCACGAATCCCTTGCCGCCCACCCGCGCGGCCTTCGTCTGCACCGACGACGGCAGGTTGAACTGGAACACTCCCGCCATGAACAGGCCCAGGACGAAGAACAGCGCCACGATGGCGCCCACGATCCATGGATTGCTCATGTGCTGGCCGAACACGGCGCCCGAAAGGGCCGCAGCCACGCCGAGCACCGAATAGATCACGGCGATCCCCTGCACGTACACCAGCGACAGCAGAAACCCCTTCAGCTTGGTATCGGCGCCCCGCGCGCCGAACACGCTCACCGTGATGGGAATGACCGGGTAGACGCACGGCGTGAAGCTCAAGCCGATGCCGTACACGAAAATGAACAGGAACGCCAGCAGATGACTCTGGCCGATCATGTCCCGAATGGTGTCGGCCTCCGACGTCGCGGCGGCGGCGGACGGTGAAACCGGCGCGGGTTCCGGCTTCGGCAGATCGGTCTCCTGAATGGACGGACCGGCGGGAATTGGCTCCACGGCGGGTGGACCGGTCTGTTTTGAAGGAGCCGGCGGTGTGACCGGAGCCGCGACTGCCTGGGTGGGCGCCCGCCTGGCGGCTGTTTCGATGTCGGCGGTCAACGTGACCGTGGCGGGCAGGTAACAGATCAACTTGGAGCAACCCTGATAATCCACGGTGACCGTGATCTGGCTGTGTTCAGGAGCCTGTTCGCCCACAGTCAGCGAAATCGGAAAGCGGTTGGTCCCCTCATAGATCTCCCGTTCCATGTCACTCGCCGGGTCGAATTTGACATGGGGCGCCGGAAAAGCCGCCGCGCCCATCTCCACGCCGGCCGGGCCGGCGGCCTTGATCGCCAGCATGTCTTTGTAGAGGTAATAGCCGTCTTCCGTTTGGATCTCGAGCACCAGTTGGGCGGCGGCGCCCCGGGTCAGCGACAATTTTTCCGGAACGAGTCTGAAATGGAAGTAATTCTCAGCCTGCGCCGGGCTGAACAGGCCGGCCGCGACGAGGATCATAACGCCGGTGATGAGTGGGCGGGCGGTCATTCGTTCTCCTTGGGGGCGGGGGTGGCGGCCAGGTGCTTCTCAGCCTCGGCCTTCAGGGCGGACAACCGTTTGATGTATTCTTTCATGTTCGGATCCGCGAGGTAACCCGTTGCGAAAGCGGCGGCGTTGCGCCAGTCCTTCTTGCGGATGAGGGTGTCCACGAAGCGCCACTTGGCCTCGGCATAATCGGGCTTGAACTTGACCGCCTCGCGGAAGCGCATGATGGCCGCGTCGTACTGCTTGCGCTTGACATAGTAGCAGGCAACGTCGAAGGCCCGTTCCGCCTTGATGGGATCTGGCTCGACGGCCTCATCCTCGGAAATCTCCTTTTCCGGCTGCTGCGTCTGATCGTCCCGGATGAGCACCGGGCCGGGTTTGCGCGGCTTGTCCTCCTTGCCGGACTGCGGCGCGGCCGGCAACGGCCGGCAGAGCAAGGCGGCGAGCGCCAGCAGCGCGAACAGCTTGAATCGGAACGTCATCTTCACACCTTCTCCCCGGTTGGGATGCAGGAAACCGCCCAAAGTTTAACGGAACCCCGCCTTCGACGCAAGCAGGGAAGACATGGCCCGCCGTGACTTTTGTGATACAATGCGCCCCATGAACCTGTTCGACGATCCCAACCTGGTGTTCGCCGTTGTCTACCTGAACGGTCCCCGAGAAAAGTATTGGGGCATTCTCTATCGGAACACGTCCGTGGGAATCTGGCTGACCGGCACTGGTTTGAGCACCGTGCAGGACTGGCTGGACCGGGGCGGGCCGGCGGATGACCCCCTGCCGCTGCTCACCACCACCTTCTTCCCGATGCATCGCGTGGAGAAGATCGCCCTGGACGAAGGCACGCGCGGCGTCGCCTCCATCCGCGACGCCCTGGTGGCCAGGCTGGGCGATACCGTTGCGGAGTTGCTGCCCGGATCGTTCCAACTGCCGGGCGAAGTCCAGTGAAACGCGCCGCGAGGTAACCCATGATCAGACAATTCCTGAAGAATAACTGGAAGTCGCTGGCGATCTGGTCCGGCGTCGGCGGGCTGGCGGTGGGCGGCGCCGTCTACGCCTATAAGAAAGGTTACGTCGGCAATCCCAATCCGGCGGAGCCCATCCCCGACGACGCCGAGGAGCTGACGCTCGAAACCCACCCGTTTGAGATCCAGGTGGGGGAAGCCGTCAGCCAGGCCCGCTGCGTGTACCACCTGCAGGCCACCCGATTCAGGATCTGGAGCGTGCTGGAGGAGCAGTCACTCGGTCATCCGGTGTATTTCGTGACTCCGATCCAGTACGTCACGGACCCGGCCGGAGTGGAGCGCACCAGCACGATGGATTCATTCTATGCCGCCGTGGGGATTCCCCGGTACTTCAAGCGCCGCGACCTGCTGGACCACTTGTGCAAGGACAGCCAGCTGGTGTTCTACCTGTGCCTGGTGGGCGGCGGGAATCATGGCGTGCCCACAGGCGACAAAATCCTGAGCCGCGGCCGTTTGAAGGCGTGGGAATCCGCGGCGGCGCCGGCCGCTATTCGGCCAGGCTCAGACTGATCCGCTTTCGTTCGGTATCCACCCCGACCACTTTCACCGTGATCCGCTGACCCACCGCGCACGCGTCGTACGGATTCTTGACCTTTCGCCCCATCCGCGATACGTGGACAAGGCCGTCATGGTGGACGCCGATGTCCACGAACGCCCCGAAATTGGTGACGTTGGTGACGATGCCGGCCAGCACGAGGCCTTCCTTGAGATCGGTGATGTCCCTGTATTCGGTCTCGAACTCGTAACTGGCGGCTTCGCACCGGGGATCGCGTCCCGGCTTGCTGAGCTCAGCGGCGATGTCCCGCAGGGTGGGCAACCCCGCCTCGTCGGAACAGTACCGCTCCAGGTCGATTTGCTGGACCAGTGCGTCGTTGCCGATGAGCTCGCCGACGGAGACGCCCGTGTCGGCGGCCATCCGCTCCACGATGGCGTAGCTCTCGGGGTGGACCGCGGAGGCGTCCAGGGGGTTGGCGGCGCCCCGGATGCGCAGGAAGCCCGCCGCCTGCTGGAACGTCTTGTCGCCGAGGCGGGGGATCTGCCGGAGTTCGTCCCGCGACGCGAACGGACCGCTCTGGAAGCGCCGCTCCACGATGGCCTTGGCCAGGGCCGGCGTGATGCCGGACACGTACTCCAGCAGGGACGCGGAGGCGCTGTTGAGCTCGACGCCCACCTGGTTGACCACGAACTGGATCACCTCGGCCAGCTTGTGCCGGAGCTTGCGCTGGTTCACGTCGTGCTGGTATTGGCCGACGCCGATGGACTTGGGGTCCACTTTGACCAGTTCGGCCAGGGGGTCCTGGAAGCGCCGGGCGATGGAGATCGCGCCGCGGATCGTCACGTCCAGGTCGGGGAACTCCTCCCGGGCCGTTGGAGAAGCCGAGTAGACGGACGCTCCGGATTCGTTCACCACGACGATTTTGACCTGCCCCTCCAGTTCGTATTTTTTCAGCATTTCCCGCACGAACAGGAAGGTTTCCCGGGACGCGGTCCCGTTGCCGATGGCGATGACTTCGATGCCATGGTTCTTGATGAGCGGCAGGAGCGCCGCCTCCGCTTCCTGGACCCGGTGGTGTGGTTCCACCGGGTGGACGGTCACCTCTTCGATGAATTTGCCGGTCCGGTCCACCACGGCGGTCTTGCAGCCGGTCCGGAAGCCGGGATCCATGCCGAGCACCACCTTGTCGCCGCCGGGGGGCAGCATCAGCAGGTTGCGCAGGTTCTTCTCAAACACGAGGATGGCCTCGTCATCCGCCTTGCCCTTGATCTCGAGCAGCATCTCGAGGGCGATGGACGGGAGCATCAGGCGGCTGTATGCGTCCACCAGCGCCTCGGTGAGCAGGGGGGCGAAGTAGCACAGGGGATCGGTGACCCAGAATTTGCCCAACACCTCGAGGACACGCTCGTCGGGACCCGACAGCTCGAGGGTGAGCACGCCCTCCTTCTCGCCCCGCCGCATGGCCAGAAAGCGGTGTGACGGCACCGTGTGGAGCGGTTCGCTGTGGTCGTAGTACATCTCGAACTTGGTGCGCTCCTCGGGGGCGTCCTTCTTGAGCCGGGAGGCGATCAGGCCTTCGGCGGCGTAGATCCGGCGGATGAACTTGCGGTAGTCGGCGTTCTCCGAGATGTCCTCGGCCAGGATGTCCTGGGCGCCCTGCAGCGCGTCCTGAATATTGTTCACGCCGCGCGCCTCGCACAGGTAAGGCGCGCAGATGGTGACGATGTCGGCTTCCGGCTCGCGGTACATCCGGATGAAGGCGGCCAGGGGTTCCAGCCCCTTCTCCCGGGCGATGGTGGCTCGGGTGCGCCGCTTGGGCCGGTAGGGCAGGTACAGGTCCTCGAGCTCCTGCTTCTTCATGCATTTGAGGACCTTGTCTTTGAGTTCCGGAGTGAGCTTGCCGGCCTTTTCGATGGTCTCGAGAATGGTCTTTTTCCGCTCTTCGAGTTCGGTCAGATACTGGTGGCGGTCGCGCACCGACTGAATCTGGACCTCGTCCATCTCGCCGGTTTTTTCCTTGCGGTACCGGGCGATGAACGGGATGGTGCACCCCTCGCTGAGGAGCTGGATGGTCTGTTCGATCTGGAAGGGCTTCAGCTGGTCGAACTCGGCAATCAGGTAATCCACGATTCGTTCTTTCATACGATCAAACCCGTTGTGTGAAGGATTTTAGTGTCGCTATCCGGTGCATGTCACCTTCCGTCATCGGGCGCCGCCGGCGGCGGACGTCCGTTCCAGAATAAACAGCTTGCCGGACAGGAAATCGCTGACCCAGACGCGGCCGCGGGGGTCGGTCCGGATCCGGCTGATCTCGAAGATGGCGTCGCCGAAGCGGCCGTCCAGGTAGAACGCCACGTTGCGTGAATCAAGGCGGGCGTCCCCGAACGGGTATGTGAAATGGTGAATCGAGCGGAAAGCGCGGTCTGCCGGGTCGAACGCGAGAATGTCCATGGCGTCCGGACCGTGCGCGGTGAGAATCACGGTTCCGTCGCAGACGCCGATGGTGTCGGGCCGCCCGGCGACGGGCACCGGGATTTCAAAGACGGACAGGGTCTTTCGGTCAACCAGGGAGAGCGAACGGCCGGCGTGATTCAGCACCAGGAGCCGGTCGCCGGCAACAGCCAGGCGGAGCGGTTGTTCGCCCACGGCGATGTCCCGGCAGGCGAATCCGTCCTTGTCGATGACGTGGAGCACCCGGTTGCCGAAATCGGCCACGTAGATCCGGCTGTCATCGAAGGCGCAGTCGGCGGGAGTCGGTCCGGTGGCCAGGTGATGGAGCGTCTGGCCGGACTTGGCGTCCACGATGTAAAACGAGCCGTGTCCGTCGTCGGTCTCCGCATCGCGGGCCACGTAGAGCCATTCCCGCGCCGGATCGTAGCGCAGAAAGCGCGGGGTGTTCTCCCGTTCGTATTCTCCCTCCAGCTCCACCCGGAACTGGGGTGAAAACTCGCGCACGGCGTCGGGGAGGACGGTGATGAACTGTTTCTCCTTGCCCCAGCAGTTCTGGAGCAGGTGGACGGCCCCGTTCCGGTCCAGCGCCATCTCGTGAACCTGGCGAGGCAGGCGGCGATCGTCGAACGTCAGGTCCTCGACGCGGACGCGCAGGAGGCCGTTTCGAGCGCCCCAGATGTACACCACCGGCCAGTACGACTGGTGGGGGCCGTAGGCCACGTAGATGTCTCCGCCGGGCGCCGGACCGGCGCTGGTGGGATAAGCGCACGGCAGGTCATGGACGCAGTAACTGCCGTCAGGGAAGACTTCGGCCAGAGCGTCTTCGGAGTTGACCACCAGCATGGCGCCGCGCCGGTCGGACCAGACCAGGTCCGCCGGCGCCCAGCCCGTCCGCACCTTGGCCGTGGCACCGGTGTCGGGATCCAACACGGTGAGCGCCGCCCCGAACGAGCCGTTCACCGCCGTGGCGCCGACAGGGATGTAAAGGCGCCGGCTCACCGGGTTCCAGGCCATGCCGAACATGTGCGGGATGATGCCCAGGTCCTTGTACCGGCGCTCCAGCCGGCGCTCGGCCAGATCGACGCGGTCCACCTCGCCGTAGGCCCAGCTCGCCACGTAGAGTTTGCCGCCCTCGGCGTCCAGCACGGCGGCATCGTTGCCGAAGGCGGGCAGGGCGACCTCGGCGACCGTTCCCCCGGTCTTGAAATCGACCACGTGCAGTACCGGATCGTTGTCGTAGGCGATATAGAGCTCGTTGCGGCCGGGGCTGCTGGTGATGCCCACCCCCTCGGCCAGGCCCGGAAGGGACACCACCTGCTCGCCGGCGGCGTCGGCCCGGATTCGGGCGGCCTGCATGACCTTGCGCTGTGCGGTTTCCGTCACCAGATAGAGGGTGTGGGCCGCGGGATCGTAGCCGGCGAGGTGCCAGCGTCCGCCGGCGGTCAGCGGCAGGTCGCGCCGGGGGCCGAGCTGCCCGCTCTGTGGATCCACCAGGTACATCACCGCGGCGGCGCCGTCCACCGCGACGAAGCGACCGAGAGCGGGGTCGGCCGCCACCTTGCGGATGGGCGGGGGCGGGGTCATGTTCAGGTTGCCGAACGGCTCGACGCCCGAGGCCCAGTGGATGCGACGGAGCGTCCCGTCGGCCGGGTCGGCCAGCAGCAGATCCTCGCTGGCCCGGCTGGCCAGCAGGGCGCGGCCTGAGGACGCGTCGACGGCCAGCGACTCATACTGTTCGCCGGTCTTCAGGGTGACAGCGGACGCGCGACCGGGCAGCAGCACGTGCAGCGAGCGTTCGCCGATCACGTAGACGGCGCCGTCGCGGGGATTGACCGCCAGGGCCTCGCTCTTCAGCCATTGGGGCACGCGATTGCCGATGGGCAGATTGCGGACGGCATGGGTCCCGCCGTCGATAATGGATACCGAGGACGTGAGCGTGTTCGCGAGCACGATCCGATTGCGCGGCGGGTCGACGCACAGGAGCAGGGGGCCGGCGCCGTTGACGTCCAGGTTCAGGATCTCCAGAAAATCCACTGCAGTGACCTGGAATTTTTCCGCCGCAAACACCGCCGACGCCAGTGACAGTACCAGAACCAGCCCAACCGTTGTTCGCCGCATGGTCGATCCTCGCCGGCTCCGAATGGAATAAAGCAAGAGTTTATCAAGGCCCCGCTTAAAGATCAACGTGGAAGGCGCGGTTTTCGAGCCAGTGGTCAGCCAGAACCAACCGCGTCATCGCCGCCACCACCGGGACCACCCGGAGCGCGATGCACGGATCGTGGCGGCCTTTGACCGTCACGGTGGCCGGCTCGCCGGTCACGGTGATGCTCTGCTGCGGGCGGGAGATGCTGCTGGTTGGCTTGAAAGCAACCTGGAACACGATCGTTTCGCCGTTGGCGATGCCGCCCTGGATGCCGCCTGAATGGTTGGTCGCCGTGCGCACGCGGCCGTCTGTCATGATGAACGGATCGTTGTGCTCCGAGCCGCGCAGGCGGGACGCGGCGAACCCCGTCCCGATCTCGATGCCACGGCAGGCGGGGATGCTGAGCATCGCTTTGGCCAGGTCGGCGTTCAGCTTGTCAAAGACCGGATCGCCGAGACCCGCCGGGACGCCGCGGACCGCCACGACGATCCGGCCGCCCACGGAGTCCCCCTCGGCGCGCACCGCCTCGATCCGCTCGGCGATGGCCGCCGATGCCCGGGGATCGGCGCAGAAGACGGGGCTCGCGTAGACGTCGTCCTCGGAGAGGGTGTCCGGGTCGATCGCCGCTTCGATCGATTCGACGGACCGGACGCTGGCCACGACCTCGATCCGGGCGGCCTGGCGCAGCAGCTTGCCGGCGATGGCGCCGGCGGCGACGCGGCCCACCGTCTCCCGGCCCGAGGCCCGGCCGCTCCCGCGGGGATCGCGGATCCCGTATCGGGCCAGGTAGGTGTAATCCGCGTGGGACGGGCGCAGGACGTGCTGCAGTTCGGCGTAATCCTCGCTCCGGGCCGCCCGGTTGCGTACGAGCAGCAGGATGGGTGTGCCCAGGGTCACGCCGTTGTAAATGCCGGACAGGATTTCCACCGCATCCGGCTCCGGACGGGGGGACGTGTGGGGCAAGCCGGGGCGGCGACGCGCCAGCTCCACCTGTATCTCATCGGCCGCGATGGGCAGGCGGGACGGACATCCGTCCACGACGCAGCCCATGGCCGGGCCATGGGATTCGCCGAAGGTGGTGACCCGAAAAATGCGGCCGAACGAGCTGCCCATGATGCTTCACCTCAGTGGGGGAATGAACCGGCGGTGAGCCGGCCAAAATCTTCGAAAAAAGGATACGACACGGCGGCGCCCGCCAGGAACGCCGCCCCGGACGGATCGCCGGGTACCCGCGTCTCGAATGGAGGGATCCGATCAACGGGATGGACGCGCAGCTCGCACCGACGGACCTCCAGCGGCAGGCCGAACTCGCCAACCCGCAGGTTTCCGTGATCGACCCGGATCGACACTCCCAGCGCGCGCAGGCACGCCACCGTCGCCAGACAGTCGGCGCTTCGCGAAGGATTCCGGATCAGTGACGAGCCGTCGGCTTCGGCGGCCAGCAGCAGCGCGCGGTGAGTGACGGATTTGTCCGGCGGAGCGAGCACTTCCCCCGAGAACGGTTTGCAGATACCCGTGATGACACGCATTTTTTCTTCCACGACCAGCCGGCTCGATCAGTCGGTTCAGCTGAAGCGAATGGAGACAATCTAAGTCCAAGTCTCTGAAAATGCAACAATATTCAATTGTGCCGGCAGCAAAAGCCGGAGCGGCGATCAGTACCGTGACGAAGAAGAAATATATGTAACATTATTGAAATAATAAATTTTCATACAGTGAAATGCAAATTGTACTCTACTCACAAATGCGTTGTGATCTCTGTCACATTTCAATTTATCGAGGTTAGCCGATGAATCATTCACTTCGATCCGTTTGCGTGTGTTTTGCATTGATGGCCATGGTGATGGCTGTCTTCGCCGGAACCATCAGCAAGAGGGAACCGGTGGTGAAGCCGGCCGAACAGCCGGTCGGCGTCGAGACATTCAGTGAGCGGTCCCCGGGCCACCTGGATGTGGACAAGTACTTTCTGGACCAGGCCGAGCGGTATGACCGTCTGGTGGCTGAACAGGCCGCCATCCGCCTGGGCGCCATCATCAGGGTCCAAGTCACCGACGAGGAACTCCAAGCGGTCGACAGCTACATCTGCGAAACCTGTTCGGGCGATGACGGCACGGCGTCGCGCAAGGAACGGGTGGGTATCGTGAAGCCGACGGGTGTCCGGGCGGACTTCGCCCGTTTCTCCCCCCGGTCCATTTCACGCAACGGCGGGATCGGCGCCAACGGCGCCGTCCGCTGGATGATGGATGGCGGATTCGTCTGGACCGCCCAAGTCGAGTCGGATGGCGCGGTCGCCCTCCGCATTCACCTGTCCGACTTCTCGCTGCCCGAGGGCGCCGAGTTGTACGTTTATAACATGGATGGCGAGGCCTTCGGTCCCTACACCGGCCGCGGCCCCTCCGACACCGGCGATTTCTGGACCAATTCGGTGAGCGGCTCCACCGCCTTCCTGCAACTTCGCCTGTACGGCCGCATCTCGATGGAAGAGCTCCAGGAAGTCAGTTTCACCGTCGCCGACGTCGCCCACCTGGGCCACAAGTTCCTGCTTCCGTTCCTGCAGCGCCTGGATACGTTGCCGGACAAGAGCTTCTGCTCGTTCAACGCGGCCTGCGTGCAGGACGCGACGTGCTACAGCACGAGTGATTACTCGCATATCGAGGAAGCCCGCGACGCCGTGGCCCACATGCTGTTCGTGTCCGGAGCTTACATGTACATGTGTTCCGGCGGCCTGCTGGCTGACACCGACACCTCCAGCCAGATCCCCTATTTCCTCACGGCTAACCACTGCATCAGCCGCTCCGGCGAAGCCGCCAGTCTGGAATGCTACTGGCAGTTCCGGACGTCCACCTGCCAGGGCGCCTGTTACGACCCGGTGGGCGAAGTGCCCCGCACCCTGGGCGCTTCCATTTTGAAAACGAACAAGACCGGCGACTACACCCTGATGCAGTTGAGCCAGAATCCGCCGGCCGGCAGCGTTTTCCTCGGCTGGAACAGCACCCCGATCGCGAACACCAACGGTGCCGCCCTGTACCGGATTTCCCATCCGAAGGGGGCGCCGCAGGCGTATTCCACCCACACGGTGAACACCAGCGCCGGCACGTGTCGCAGCTGGCCGCGCGGGAACTGGATCTACAGCCGCGACGTGATCGGAGCCACGGAGGGCGGCAGCAGCGGCTCGCCGGTGCTCAACGCCAACGGCCAGGTGGTGGGGCAACTATCCGGCGCCTGCGGCACCAACCTGAACGACGTCTGCGACGAGATCAGCAACGCCACCGTGGACGGCGCCTTCGCCGCCTACTTCGACAGCGTGTCCCAGTGGCTGAACGCGTCGTCAGGCGTCGGCTCCAAGATGCACGTGCAGTCCATCGTCCTGACGACCAAGAAGAAGGGAAGCAAGTACTCCGGCGTGGCCACGGTCACCATCGTCGACGCCGACGGCAGCCCGGTCGCCGGTGCCACCGTGGCGGGGGCCTTCTCCGGCTGGTTCACCACTAGCGGCAGCGCCGTGACGAACTCCTCCGGCGTGGCTGTCATCACCAGCGCATCGAGAGCGGGGATTGGCGGCTTCGGCTTCTGCGTGAACAGCGTGACCCTGACTAACTGGACCTACGACTCGGCCGCCAACGTCGAGACTTGCGACTCCTACTGAGTCCTCGCCGCCTCAGGCGGTCATTAATCGGCAACGCGGGACGGATGGAATCCGTCCCGCGTTTGTTTTATCCCTTCGGGATGAACTGACCGTGATCTCGCTCAATCGTGCTTGCCGCTGACCGGGCGGATCTTGCTGGTATACAGGTAGCGTTTGATCTTGCGGGTGGTCGTCTTTTCGAACTCCTCCCACTGCACGGTGAAGCGCTGAACCCTTTTGTAATTGGCCAGGCGACCGCACTGCTTTCGGACTTCCTGCTTGAGGATTTCCTCCACCTCGTGCTCGCTGATCTTCTTCCCCTGTTTCGCCAGGTACTGATCGAAGTAGGTGATATCCGGAACGATGATGGCGTGGACCTCTTCGCAATACTTGTGGGCGTCCGGCCCCTCCCACACCAACGACTCGAGGATGAACGGGCTGCGATTGAGCTGGTACTCGATTTCTTCGGGGTACACGTTCTTGCCGTTGGCGGTAACGATGACCGCCTTCTTGCGCCCCTGGATGAACAGGAAGCCGTCTTCGTCGATATAGCCGAGGTCGCCGGTGTGGAACCATCCGTCGACGATCACCTCAGCGGTGGCTTCGGGGTTGTTGTAATAGCCGAGCATCACCATGGGGCCGCGGACGCAGATCTCGCCGGCATCGATCTTGAATTCAGCGTTCGGCACGGGCAGGCCGGCGGAATCGTCCTTGAAATTATCGATGCGGTTGAGGGTGATGACGGGCGACGTCTCCGTCAGGCCGTACCCTTGGACGACGGTGAGGCCGAGCTCCCGCAACCCCCGGGTGATATCGGGAGAGATCGCGGCGCCGCCGCTGATGAGCAGTCTCAGGCGGCCGCCGAACCGCTCGTGCAGCGCCTTGAACACCTGGCGGCGGATATTCTTGTGGAACAGGCGCTCCGTGAAGGAAGCGATGCCCCGGCCGATGCGGAATTTGGTCATGCCCTTTTCGGCGATCCGTTCCATGATCTTGCGGTAGATGGCGTCGTAGAGCAGCGGCACGCCCAGCATGATGGTGGCGCGGACTTCCTGCAGGTTGTCCGGGATCCGCTTGAGGTTTTCGGCGAACGCCACGGTCATGCCGTGGGAGACCGGGCCCAGGAAGCCGCAGGTGCACTCGTAGGTGTGGTGGAGGGGCAGAACGCTGAGGAAGACTTCCGGGTGGCGAATGGGGATGACCTTGAGCATGGCGTGGAGGTCGGTGATGATGTTGGTCTGGCTGAGCATCACGCCCTTGGACGTGCCGGTGGTGCCGGACGTGAAGAGGATGCAGGCGGGCAGGTCGGGTTCGATCACGGTGTAGGGGTAATCGGAGGCGTCCTTGTCGAAGAGCTGGCTGCCCTCGTGGAGGATATCCGTGAACTTGAGCACCATGGAGTTTTCCGCCCGGTCGTCCATGTTGATGATGTGGCGCAGGCGAGGCAGGGAGCCGATCATCTCCAGCACCATGTCCACGTACTTCTGGGAACCGATGAAGATCTCCGTCTGGGTGGTGTAGAGGATGTGGAAGAATTCCTGGCTCTTCAGCTCCTTGTCGATGGGCACGCAGACGGCGTTGCCGCACGCGACCGCCAGGTAGGAGATGCACCAGCGGATGCGGTTCTCGGACGCGAACGCGACGTTCATCTGCCGGTTCATCCCCAGCGTCCGGAGGCCGCACCCCAGTGACATCACGGCGTAGAAGAGCTTGTTGAACGTTGTGGATCGCCACTCGTTATCCACCTTCTCCATGAAGGCGGGGTGCGCACCCCACTTCCGGCGGCTGTTGAGCAGCATTTCCCGGAAATCATTGAATGGCTCGACGGGATAGAACTGTTCTTCCGGTTTGCTCACCTTGAACCTCATCGGGCCGGTTTTTTCTTCATTCTACCAGATCTGTCGCGTTTCGCAATTCAGCAGATGCGGGGCAGTTGCTCGCCGACGAGCATATCGAGGATCCGACTGCCGCCGATCTGCGTCCGGAGCGTGACGGCCGGCCGGCCCGCACCGTCCAGCACTCGGCCGATCACGGCGGCACCATCACCCAGCGGGTGTTTCCGGAACAGTCCGAGGGCCGGTCCGGCGAACTCGGCGGGAAGGCAGAGCACGACCTTGCCCTCGTTGGCGAGGTAGAGCGGATCGAAGCCGAAGATCTCCGCAGCCCCTTGCACCGACGGGCGGACGGGCAGCTGGTCCTCGTCGATCTCGATGCGGACCTTCGCGGCGGACGCGATTTCGTTCAGGGTTGTCGCCAGCCCGCCGCGGGTGGGATCGCGCATCGCGTGCACCGGCAGGCCGGCCTGGAACAGCGGATCGATCAGGTCGAACAGCGGCGCGCAGTCCGACCGAATCTCTTCCGACACCTGGAATCCTTCGCGGGCCAGCATGACCGCGATGCCGTGGTCGCCCACCGGGCCGTTGATCAGCACGGCGTCGCCGGGCCGCACGCACCGGGCGCCGACTTCACGTCCCGGAGGCAGGAGGCCGACGCCGGCAGTGTTGACAAACACCTTGTCGCCCTTGCCCCGCGGCACCACTTTGGTGTCACCCGCCACGACGGCCACCCCGGCCTCGAGCGCCGCCGCCCGCATGGAATCGAGAATGCGGCGCAGATCGGCCAGCGGAAACCCCTCTTCGAGGATGAAGCCAGCCGTCAACGCCAGGGGGCGCGCCCCGCTCACCGCCAGGTCGTTGACGGTGCCGCACACCGCCAGGCGGCCGATATCTCCGCCTGGAAAGAAGAGCGGGTCCACGACGTACGAATCGGTGGTCATGGCCACCCGGACGCCGCCCGCGTCAACGAGCGAGCTGTCCTCCAGCAGGTTCAGGGCGGGGTTGGCGAACGCCGGCAGGAAATACTCTTCCACCAGACGGTGCGACATCCGGCCGCCGCTGCCGTGCGCGAGCAGAACGGTGTCGGTGCGCGACCGGTCACTCATGGCCGGCCGGCTCGTCTGCGAGGATTTCGCCCAATTGCCGAAACAGCTCGAGCGTGCGCATGGCTTCCGCCTCGTCCAGCCGCTCGATGGCGAAGCCGGCGTGGACGATCACGTAGTCGCCCACGGCGGCATCCGGCAGCATCATCAGACTGATCTCCCGGCTGACCCCGCCGATTTCCGCCTGGCAGCGGTCGGCCGCCGGGATCGCTGTGATTCTCATCGGGACCGCTACACACATGGTTCCTCCCATCCGGTCAGATGGCGTTCCGCCGCGACCGCCAGCTGGCCCAACGCGATGCCGCCGTCGTTGCAGGGCACGAGGCGGTGCATGAGCACGCGGAGTCCGGCCGCCTGCAGCTCGTCGCTGAGATGGCGGAGCAGCCAAAGATTTTGGAAGACTCCCCCCGACAAGGCAACCGTGGAGATTCCCCGTTCGGCGGCCACCTGGCGGCACAGGCCGGCGAACAGGCGGACCAGGCCGCGGTGGAACCGCGCACTGATCCCGCCGGCCGGGACACCGGATCGCACGTCGTCCGCGGCGGCGCGCACCGCCGGCGCAATCTCGATCACACCGTCGGCGCAAGGGAACGGGTACGGTGGTCCATCATCCGCGTCATCGAGGATCATCTCGAACTCCATGGCCGCCTGGCCCTCGAAAGTGACGCGCTGCCGGGAACCGGAAAGCGCGGCGAATCCGTCAAAGAGGCGGCCGCAACTGGAGGTCTCCGGGGAGTTCATCCGCCGCTCGATCATTTGGCCCACCAGCCGGAGGCTGTCCGGCGCAATGTTGGAGAGAAAAGGAAGCGGGGATTCGCTGAAGCCGGGACCCAGCGCGTGATGCAGGTAGCTGACCGCCATCCGCCACGGTTCCCGGATGGCCCGGCTCCCGCCGGGCATGGGGACGTCACGGAAATGGCCGACGCGTTCGTAGTCGCGCAGGTCGGCCACCAGCACCTCGCCGCCCCAGATCCGGCCGTCGGGGCCGTAACCGGTGCCGTCGAGCGACAGGCCGATAACCGGCCCGCGCTCGCCGTTTTCCGCCAGGCAGGCGGCGATGTGGGCGTGGTGGTGCTGGATGCCGTAGAGCGGGAGCTCCCCCCGGCGGTTCAAGGCGTACTTGGTGGACAGGTACTCGGGGTGCAGGTCGTAGGCGAGCAGGGCGGGGGTGATTTCGAACAGCTCCTGCATGCGCTGGATGGCCTGCTCGAAGCTGGCGCTGACCTCCGCGTTCTCCAGATCGCCGATATGCTGACTCAGGAAAACATGCGCGCCGCGGTTGATGGCGACGGTATTCTTGAGCTCGGCGCCCACCGCCAGAACGTTGGGATAGTTGGCGGCCAGCTTGACGGGTGCCGGAGCGTACCCGCGGGAACGCCGGATGAAGTAGATCCGGTTGCGGAAGCTGCGGCAGACCGAATCGTCGTTACGGACGAGGATGTCCCGGTTGTGCACCAGGAAATAATCGGCGATGGGCGCCAGGATTTCGACCGCGTGCCGGTTGTCGATGATGATGGGTTCCTCGGAGAAGTTCCCGCTGGTCATCACCAGCCAGGGCGCGGCACTGTCGGCCAGAAGCAGGTGGTGGATCGGCGTGTAGGGGAGCATGACCCCGAGATCGCGGTTGCCCGGGGCGATGGCGGGCGCCAGCGGGCCGCCGGCGCGTTTCGGCAGCAGCAGGACGGGGCGCTGGGGCGAACGAAGCAGCACCTCGGCGTCGGGAGTCAGCGCCACGATCTCACGCAGCGCGTCCAGCGAGGCGGCCATCAGGGCGAACGGTTTTTCATCGCGCCGCTTGCGCCGCCGGAGCAGCTGAACCGCCTCTTCGTTGCGAGCGTCCACGGCCAGGTGATAGCCGCCGATCCCCTTGACGGCGACGATGCGGCCATCGCGGATCAGCCGGCCGGCCTGTTCGATGGCGTCGCGGCTGGGGATGAAGAGCCCCTGGTTGTCCCACAGCTCGACACGCGGGCCGCAGCTCCAGCAGGCGTTCGGCTGGGCGTGAAACCGCCGGTTGGACGGGTCCCGGTACTCGGTTTCACATGCCGGACACATGGTGAAACGGTCCATGGCGGTGTCCGGTCGGTCGTACGGCAGCCGGCGGATGATGGTGTAGCGGGGACCGCAATTGGTGCAGTTGATGAAGGGAAAACGGAAGCGTCGGTCTTTGGGGTCCAGCAGCTCCCGCAGGCAATCGGCGCAGGTCGCCACATCCGGACTGACGAGGGTGGTCGCGGCGGTTTCCTTCCCGCTGGCGACGATCTCAAAACCGGAGCGTCCCAGGGGCGCTGCGTCGGTCCACTCCAGGTGATCCACCAGCGCCAGCGGCGGCGCTTCGGCGGGAATGCGATCCACGAACGCCGCCAAACTCCCGGCCGGCCCCTCGGCGTCCACCAGGACGCCGTCGGCGTCGTTGCACACGGAACCGGACAGCCCCAGCTCGGTGGCGAGCCGATGGATAAACGGGCGGAACCCCACGCCCTGAACGATACCCTGGATGCGGACAATGCGGCGGACGGGCGGTCGGCTCACGGTGACGAATCCTGATTGTCCCGGACCGTTGCCGCAAGCTTCGCCACCAGGTCGTCCAGCCCCTCACCGGTCCGGCACGACACTGGAAACACGGCCAGGTCGGGATTGAGGCCGCGCGCATAGCGGACCGCCTGGTCCATGTCGAAATCCGTGTGAGGCAGGAGGTCGATTTTGTTGACGACCAGCAGGTCGGCCTTGCGGAAGACGGCGGGGTACTTGGCCGGCTTGTCGTCCCCCTCAGTGGTGCTCAGGATGACCATCCGGGCGTTCTCGCCCAGCCAGTAGGACGATGGGCATACCAGGTTGCCCACGTTCTCGATGAAGATAACGTCCAGCGCGTCCAGCGGCAGGCCGCCGACATGATCGAGAATCATCTGGGCATCCAGATGGCAGGTGCCGCAGGTGATGATCTGCCGGACGGGTGCGCCCACCCGGGCGATGCGGCGGGCGTCGTTCTCGGTCTGGACGTCGCCCTCGATCACCCCGCAGCGCAGGTGCGGCGACAGACGCGGCAACAGGCGTTCCAGCAGACTGGTCTTGCCGCTGCCCGGAGACGAGAGCATGTTGAACACGTAAATTTGACGCGCGGCGAACAGTTCGGCCAGGCGCGCCGCCAGTTCGTCGTTTCGGGCCACGACCTTCTGCTGGACGGGGACAATTTCCTTCACGTTCGCTCCACAACTTCCAGATTGACCACTTCCATCTCGTCGCCCGAGAGCAGTTCGATGCGGTTTGAGCCACAGGCGGGGCAAGAAAAAGTAAATTCCCGGCTTTCGAACGGCTGTCGGCAGTCCCGGCAGTTCAAGCGCAGCGGCGGCGTCTCGATGTGGAATTCGGCGTCGGCCAGCGGTGTGTCCTGGGTAACCACTTCCAGGGCGAAGCGGAGGGCCTCGGGATCCACGCCGGCAACCGGTCCAATCCTCAGGTTTACGGCGACGATTTTTTCGACCGGCCGATTCTTCAGGGATTCCATCGAGATGGCCACGATATTCTGGGCGAGCGATACTTCATGCATCCGAGCGGTCCTGCCAAGCGGCCTTTTAACATCCGGGGCGGGGAAAGTCAAGGCGGCCCTAGAGAATCCCCTGGACTTCCTTGTTGAGCCGGTCGAAGAATTCCGTCATGTAGCGATGGCGGCTTTCGGCGATCTCCCGGCCGGTTTCCGTGAGCGTGCGGTCCTTGATGTGGCGGAGCTTGACCAGATACTCACGGTAGGCGGTGTCGTCCGGGGTGTAGGGTTGGCTCTTCTCGGGATCCACCGCGGGATCGTGCAGCCGCGCGCCCACTTCGCCGGCGAACAGAAACGCCCGGCCGATGCCGACGGCGCCTATGGAATCCAGTTTGTCGGCATCGAACAACACTTCGGCCTCGATGGTTTGGGGGCGCACTTCCCCCCGATAGCGGTGGGACGCGATGCAGTGGCAGATCCGTTCCGCGAGACTGTGTTCGAGGCCGAGCTTCTCCATCACGTCGCGGGCCAGCGCGGCGCCCACCGCCGCGTGGCAGATCCGGCCCTCCGCATGGAATTCAGTGTCCCGGCCGATGTCGTGGAGCAGGGCCGCCGGCAGCACGATGTTGGGATCGGCCCCCTCTCGCATGGCGATCCGCCAAGCGAGTCGGAATACCCGCTCGGAATGCTCCCAATCGTGGGAACCCCGGGCGTTGTGAAAAAAATGGCCGGCTTCCCGGCGGACGGCCTCCAGGTCGACTAGTAAACCCGGCATAGCACCGCCTTGAGATACTCGCTCTCCGGGTGGAAGATGTTGATGGGGTGGTCGGGAGGTTGGGGGAGTTTGCCGAGAATCTGCATCTCGCGACCGGCATCCACGGCGGCCATGAAGAGGATCTTCTGGAACGCTCCCTGATCGATGTAATAGGAACACGAGCAGCTCAACAAGTGGCCGCCGCTCTTGAGCCGCTTCATGGCGTTCAAGTTGATGTCCTTGTAGCCCCGGTAGGCGGCCGAAAGGGACGACTGCCGCTTGGCAAAAGCCGGGGGATCCAGCACGATCAGGTCGTACCGCGTATCGTCGTCCCGGAGGAACTGGAACACGTCCTGCTGACAGAACTGGTGGGCCTCCGGGTCGAGCCCGTTGAGCCGGAAATTCTCCCGGGTCAGTTCCAGCGCGGCCGCCGACGATTCGACGCTGACCGTTCGGCTGGCGCCGCCCGAAGCGGCGTTGACGGCGAAGCCCCCGGTGTAGCCGAAACAGTTCAGCATCAGCCGGCCCCGGCTGATCTGACGGATCAGCAGCCGGTTGTCCCGTTGGTCGAGGAAAAGGCCGGTTTTTTGACCGCCGGGGATGTCCACCTGGTAGCGGATGCCGTTCTCGTTGACGACCACGCCCGGCTCCGGCAGCGAACCGAAGTGGAGCTTGGAAACGCTGTCCAGTCCTTCTTCCTGCCGGGCGGCGCCCTCGCTCTTCTCGTAGATGGTCTCCGGCTTCATCATGACCTCGAGGATTTCCAGAATCTGGTCCCGGAGACGGTCGATACCGAGGGTCTGGATCTGGATGACCAGACAGCTGTCGTAGCGGTCGATGATCAGGCCGGGCAGGAAGTCGCCCTCGGAGAACAGAACCCGGTAGCAGTTGGTGTTTACGTCCGCAAACAGCTTCTGCCGCATCTGCCAGGCCCGGTAAATCTTGTTCCACAGAAAATTGCCGTCGATCTGGGTGGGTTCGAAGGTGAGCATCCGAACGGAGATGGAGGTCAGTTCGTTGAAGTATCCGGTTCCGAGGTATTTGTGGTCGGCGGAGTAGACGTCCACTACGCCGCCGGAGACAACCTCCGGATCCTTTTTCATGATGGCGCCGGAAAACACCCAGTGATGATGAGCCAACACGGGTTTGTCCTTGCCCGGTTTGAGGTAGATTTTCGGGTGCATATTGTTATCCGTTCGTGGCCCGATTATAGCAGAGAACGGAGCGGCGAGAAACAGATCTCGGCGAAATTACCGCGGCGGCATGGTTTCATCCAGCAGATCGCGGTACGCGGCGGTGTCCTGGCGGGCCGACAGCCAGTCGAAAAACAGGTCGGGTCCCTCAAGCCAGAGTTGAAACCACCGGGCGATCTCTTCTTTTTCCCTTCGTTTGGCCGGTGAAAGTCGGACATCCCCGGCCAGGCGCCGCGCCCGACGCAGTCCCTCGCTCAGCCGGGCTCGGCACAAACGGATGCCGACCGGGTCGTCCGCTTGGCGGCGTTGCCGGAACAAGCTGTCGATGGCGCGGACGGACGCCTCGGCTTCGTCCAGGTTCGAGAAGCGAAGACTGTCCTTTAATCGGCGGGCGAATTCGTCCGGATCGCTCATGGCCGGTTCGCGGCCTCGGCCTGGGCGCACAGCCGCAGCAGCAGGAGTTCCATGTGATCGCGGGGATTTACCCGGATGCTCTTGAATTCCTCTTCGGCCTGGCCGATCAGGCTGAGGCAGTGCCATGCCTCCTCGGCCGAATAGTTGCAGTGCGCCCGCTCGATGTTCTTCAGTTGGAACGCCTGCAGCCGCATGTGCGACAGGATCTCCCTTTCGGTCGCCCCCTTGTTCCGCAGGCTCTTGTACACGGCCACCTGCTGGAAGAACCGGTTGAGCATGGTGAGGATGCCCAGCGGGTGCTCGCCGCCGTCCAGCAGGGTGGTGAGGCGCGCGTGAGCGGATTTCGCCTGCCGGCAGGCCAGGTCGTCCAGCATGTCGAAGATGGTGGCCATGGGATTCCGGATGCTCAGGCGCTCGATGTCGGCCCGTTCGACGGCGCCCGCCGCGCCGGCATGGAGGTACAGCTTCTCCATCTCGCTGATGATCAGCTCCATGTCGCCGCCCAGTCTTTCGGCGAGATACTGGATGGTGGATCGATCGAGTCCGTACCGTTCCGATTCGGCATAGCGCTGCAGGAACCCGACCAGCGCGTCCATGCGCAGGCGCTGAAAGAGAAAGCAGGTGGTGTGGGCCTCGGTCAGCTTGAGCAGATTTTTTTCCGCCGCAGTGTGATCGCGGGGCCGTTTCGGATTGAAATCGGGCGCGAATTCGAACACCGCCACGGTCTTGGCGGCCGGGTGCTGCAGGTAGTCGCCCAGGCGGCCGATCTCACCGGCCGGCAGCCGGTCGGCATTTTTCAGGATCAACAGCTTGACCGGCGACAGCATGGGCAGCGTGCGGGCCTGATTGAGGAAATCCTGGAGGCAGCCCTCCGTGAGATCAATGGCCAGATCGCCGAGCCCCGCCTCGCTTGCCGGCGGAAAGTAGTGCGTCCGCAGCATGGTCAGCGCCCGGCGCCGCAGAAAGGTCTCGTCGCCGAAAAACGACAGCAGCCGACCCAGGGTGTTGTTCTTGAGCCGGTTCTCAAAATCCCAGTAGTGGTAAAAGCCTCCGTCCATGGGCACTCAGAACGATTCGAGGAGTGTGGCCACCAGGCCGGCTGAGAAGGTCCGCGCGGCGCGTTCGATGGCCGGAGCGTCCTCGATGAAAAAATCGACGGTGCGGTCGGACAGCGTGTACTCTTCGCGGATGATGTGGCGACTGTCCTTGTACAGCACCTTGTCGTTCAGGCGGTCGGTGAACTCAATGTCCAGTTCGATCGTCAGCAGAAACACGGTGCCGACATTCTGTCCCTTGATCCCGATCGGAGTGATCGAATAATTGATAATTTTTCCGCTCAGCACGGCGTCGGCGGCGCCGGGATCGGCCACGATCTGGTAGTCGCCGCGTTGCAGGAATTCCTTCTTGACGGCGCTGGTCAGCGTCTGTTCCAGGCCGCTGCGCAGGGTCTGGTTGGTGAAAGTGGGCACGGCGATGGTGCGGATATGCTCCGGCAGGCCGTTGTAGCGTCCGGATACCTTGTAGCCGCAGGCGGCCAGGGCGATCCCGAGGATAATGATGACGAGCTTGCGGATCATTTCAGGATAATGTTAAACACCTTGTTCTTGACGTACAAGTGTTTCTTCAATCCGCCTTCGGCGAGCAGCTGCTGAATCCGCGGCACGCTGAAGACCAGTTCTGTTACGGCGGCCTCGTCCGCGTCGAGGGGGATCCGGACGCGGGCGCGGAGCTTGCCGTTTACCATGATGGGGATCTCCACGCTCTCGGTGGCGAGAAAGCGGGCGTCCGCCTTGGGCCAGGCGCTGTCCAGCACGAAGGTGCCGTGGCCGGTCTGGGCCCACAGCTCCTCGGCCAGGTGGGGCACGAACGGGGAGAACATCAGAATCAGCGCTTCGACCGCCTGACGGAAGACCTCCCGGTCGCCGGGATCGTCCAGTCCGGCGTTGTCCGCCGCGTACAGCCCGTTGGTCAGCTCCATGCAGGCGGCGATGGCGGTGTTGAACTGCAGGCGTTCCTCGATATCGGCCGTGACCTTGGCGATGGTCTGGTGGGTTTTGCGCAACAGCTGCAGCTGGCGCTCCGACGGCTCCGCCGGCAGTTTGGCGGCGCCGGGCGCGGCGAGCCAGTGGGCGTGCTTGGTGACGATCCGGTAGACGCGGTTCAGGAACCGGAAGCACCCCTCGATGCCCTGGTCGCTCCAGTCGAGATCCTTCTCCGGCGGGGACGCGAAGAGGATGAACAGCCGGCTGGTGTCGGCGCCGAAGCGCTCGATGAGATAGTCCGGGTCCACGATATTGCCCAGTGACTTGCTCATCTTGGCGCCGTCCTTGATCACCATCCCCTGGGTGAGCAGGCGGGTCACCGGCTCATCGCCCTGAACCATCCCCAGGTCGCGCATCATCTTCCACCAGAACCGGGTGTAGGTCAGGTGCCCCACCGCGTGCTCGATGCCGCCGATGTAGATGTCCACTGGGAACCAGTAGGCGACCTTGGCCGGATCGACGGCCGCGGAGGCGATCCGCGCGTCGGTGTACCGGAGGTAGTACCACGACGAATCGATGAACGTGTCCATGGTGTCGGTGTCCCGCCGCGCCGGGCCGCCGCACTTCGGGCACCGGGTGTGGACGAACTCGGGGATGTTCTCCAACGGCGAACCGCCGTGGTAATCGATTCGTTCCATGGGCGGCAGGAGCACGGGCAGTTCCTGCTCCGGCACCGGCACCAGGCCGCAGGCCTCGCAATGGATGATGGGGATTGGAGTACCCCAATAGCGCTGGCGGGAGATGCCCCAGTCGCGCATCCGGAAGGTGACGGTGGCGCGGCCGAAGCCCTCATCTTCGGCTCGCCGGGCCATCCGGTCCATCGCTTCCGCGGATGTCATACCGTTGTACTCGCCCGAGTTGATCAGCACGCCGTCTGCCTCGAAAAGCTCGTCCTCGGCGGATCGGCCGTCGGCCGGCGCCACGACGGGGCGGATGGGCAGGTTGTACTTGAGCGAGAATTCGTGGTCGCGGCCGTCATGGGCGGGCACCGCCATGATGGCGCCGGTACCGTACTCCATCAAAATGAAGTTGGCGACCCAGATGGGCAGGCGCTCGCCGTTGAACGGGTTCACCGCGTGGCGGTCGAGGCAGATGCCTTCCTTCTCGGTGTCGACGAACGAGCGGTCGGTCCGGATCCGGCGGATGACCGTGTCGATGGCTTCGCGCAGTCGGGCCCGCTCGGGATGGTTCTCGATCAGGTGCTCCACCATCGGATGCTCGGGCGACAGGATGATCGCGTTGGCGCCGAAGATCGTGTCGATCCGGGTGGTGAAGATTTCGATGCGCTCCGCGGAACCGACCACGGCGAAGCGCACGTTGGCGCCGGTGGAGCGGCCGATCCAGTTCCGCTGCATGGTCCGGACGCGTTCCGGCCACCCGTCGAGGCGGTCGATCTCGTCCAGCAGCTCTTCAGCGTAATCGGTGATCCGGATGCACCACTGGGCCAGTTTCTTCTGAGTGATGGCGCTGCCGTCGCGCCAGCAGCCGCCGTTGACCACCTGCTCATTGGCCAGCACGGTCTGGCAGACGTTGCACCAGTTGACCAGGCCATGTTTTCGATACACCAGCCCGCGCTGGTACATCTCAAGGAAAAACCACTGGTTCCAGCGGTAATACTCGGGCAGGCAGGTGGCGGTCTCGCGCGTCCAGTCGTAGCTGAAACCCAGCCGCCGCATCTGCGCCTTCATGAAGGCGATGTTGTCAAGCGTCCATTTCTCGGGATGGATGCCGTGCTTGATGGCGGCGTTTTCCGCGGGCAGTCCGAAGGAGTCCCAACCGATGGGGTGCAGAACGTTGTATCCGCCCATCCGCTTGAAGCGGCTGAGGGCGTCGCCGATGCTGTAGTTGCGGACATGCCCCATATGGAGACGGCCGGAGGGGTAGGGGAGCATCTCCAAAACGTAGTACTTGGGCCGGTCGCCGCCCTCGGTGGAGCGGTAGACCTGGTGCTCGTCCCAGCGGACCTGCCACTTCGTCTCGATGTCCCGGAAGGGGTATATCTCCGCCATGATCCAACTCCACATGACGTGGCCGAATAAAGGACGCGAGTGTAGCACTCCGCTGTAAATAATTCAAGGCGAAAAGATTTCTCATTTTTCAGTTGATTTTTTTTGGAGCATTGTGTAATTGATATATATCAAGCACTCTGAAATTCAAGTCCCGGAGGTTTTTGCGTGATCAAGCAAGATATCGTCCAGAGAGTGGCCGACCGGCTGGGAATCACTAAAGTCAAAGCCGCGGAAGTGGTGGTCGGTTTCTTCGATGTCATGAAGGAGGCCTTGAAGGACGGGGAGCGGATCGAGTTGCGCGGATTCGGCGTGCTGATGGTCAAGAACCGCAAGACGGGCATCGGCCGCAATCCGAAGACCGGCGAGGTCAAGCAGATCCCGGTGGGCAAGACCGTGCGCTTCAAGCCCGGCAAGAACCTGGAATCCGAGCTCATCGACTGACGGACGCTGATTGGCTGAACCATCTTCAGAATCTTGGCCGGGTGCGACGGAGCATTGGGCTATCCGGTCACCACAAACTACCCGGGCATTTCTCCAGACCGAAAAGAAAAACCTGATCGTTGCCGGCCTTCTGCTGGTGGCGACGTTCATCACCGCCACCCTGGCCGGTTACGGGTGGGACCTGCAGTACCGGATGGCCGCCGGATGGGAAGTCGATGTCATCGCCGAACTGCTGGCCAACCCGTGGATTGTGCTGCGCGGCCTGCCGTACGCCGCCGCGCTGCTGTTCATCCTGCTCTGTCATGAGATGGGCCATTTCATGGCCTGTTGGATCTACGGCATCCGAACGACGCCGCCGTTTCCCATCCCGTTTCCCTCGCTGCCGTTCCTGATGCAGAATTTCGGCACCATCGGCGCGTTCATCAAGATTCGGACGCCCTTCATGAACCGCCGGCAGCTCTTCGATGTGGGTGTGATGGGACCGCTGTGCGGCATGGCGGCCGCCGTCCCCATCTTTCTGGTGGGCCTGAAACTGAGCGTGCCTTCCGCCTACGCGTACGAAGGCGAGGTCCTGGTGTTCGGCGACTCGCTCCTCACCGCTTGGCTGTTCCGGTTGTTCTTCCCCTCCGGCGTCGAAGCCATCGCCCTGCATCCCCTGGGCTGGGCGGCCTTCTTCGGATTCCTGGCCACGAGCATCAACCTTCTGCCAATCGGTCAGCTCGACGGCGGTCACATCGTCTATGCCGTGCTGGGCCCCCGCGGCCATCGGCTTGTGTCCGTCGCCTGTTTTGCGGGACTGCTGGGCGTTTCCATCCTGTCATGGCCCGTGCCGGGCTATCTTGTATTCGCGGTGATTCTCTTCATCATGAGACTCCGGCATCCACCCACGGTGAACGATGGGGAAGGCATCGATCGCAATCGCAAACTGATCGCGCTTCTCGCCTTGGCGATCTTCGCCTTGACGTTCATCCCCATACCGATAACTATCGAGTACTATTGATTGATCTAACGAGCCGTGGCGGTCGCACGCCAGGCGGTGTCCCCGCGGAAGCGGAAATAGACGGCCAGCGGGATTCCCAAAGAAAAGTAGACGAATTTCAGCATTGTCTTGCGGAGTTTGCGCCAGTCCCGATAACGGAAGGTCTCAACCAGATCGCGAACCAGTTCGCCGAGCCGCTCTCTGAGGCAGCGTCCGGCGACACGGTCGCCCCGCAGGAAAAACTTGCCGAACACCATCACAAAGCCCATCACGTAGCCGAGGTCTAGGCGGTCGGCCGCATCGAGATCGTTCCATTTGTTGTGGTAAACCAGCGGGACGGGCGAGTATTTTATGCCCCGCCGGGCGCGTAGGGCACGGTACGTCAAGTCGGTGTCCTCACCGCTGCGCACGCGCGAGCCGGCGCCCATCTCCGGATTGTACAGGCCGATGGATCGGAAGAGCCGGACCCTGAACGCCATGTTGTTGCCGTGCCCTAGGTAACGATGGGGCGGCACCGGCTCGGCGACGATCCGCTCGTCGCTATCAGCGATGAGACAATGGCAAAAAAAGCCGTCTGCGGACCGGTCGCCCCACGGCAACACCCGGCCGAAAAGACCGTCGATATCGGGATGCCGGTCGAATTCGGCAACGATCGCTTCGATCCAGCCGGGGTCGCAGATGCAGTCGTCGTCGGTGAACGCGACGATGGGCGCGGCGGCGTTGAGCACGGCGAGGTTGCGCGCCTTGGCCAGGCCGCGTGTTTCGGTCCGGATCAGCCGCACGCGGGGATCGGCCAGGGATTCGAGGAAAGCCGCCGATTCTTCACCGTCACTCTGATCCAGCACCAGCAGTTCGAAACGGCCGAACCGTCCGCCCAGGATGGACGTCACGCACCGCCGCAGATCGTCGGGACGGTTGCGGGTGCACACCAGAACGGAGATGGGAACATCGGGGCGATTCACGCGTCCAGCACCTCGTGGTAAACAGCCAGTGTCTGCCTGGTGACGGCAGTCAGGTTGTATGTGTCGACCACCCGACGCCGCGCGCCCGCGCCCAGTTGCTGCGCAAATGCCGGATCGGCCACCAGGCGCTCCAGGGCCGCGCCCAGCGCTTCGGGTGACCCGGCGGGGACGCACAGGCCGCTCCGGCCATCCTCGACCATCTCGGCCATGCCGCCCGCGTCCGTGACCACCGCCGGGCGGCCGCAGGCCATGGCTTCGAGGCAGGTGTACGGGAAATTCTCGAAATTCGACGACGGGAAGACGCAGGCGATGCTGCCGCGATACCAGGGCGGCAGATCCAGCCGGTCCATCCGGCCGAGGAATTCGACCACGCCGTCGAGTCCGGCGAGCAGTCCTGTCCGGCGGGCGTATTCCTGAAAATAGAGAGTCTCTCCGCCCAAACGGAAGGTGGGCGTGTCGTGCCCGGCCAGGACCAATCGCAGTTCGGGATGGCGTTCATGAATCCAGCGGAAGGCTTGCAGGAGCACATGGACGCCTTTGCGCCGCTCCAGCCGACCGGTGAAAAAGAGGTAGGGTGGATGCTCGGCCCGGGGGCCGTCGGGTGAGAAGCAGCGGGTGTCGATGGGGTTGGGCACCACCGTCAGGGTGCGACCGTGGCCGAGCCAGTCCGCGGCCAGTTCAGCCATTTTGCGGCTGGGCGCGGTCAGCGCCCGCGCGCGGCGCGCCTGGTAGCGTTCCAACCGGTCGCACCACCCGGTTTCCCGGTTGACGGGCAGGTCGTTGAGCCGGTAGTTCAGCAGGAGCGGAGTGTGCACTTTCACCACGAGCGGCGGCTCGCCGCTTCGCGCGACGAAGCATCCGTTGGCGTCGTATTCGGCGGCTTCGCAGATATCCACCCGGTCGCGCCGGTGAATCGCCCGCACCATGTAGCCGGCCGCCTGGGCGAACTCCAGTTTGCGGCGCAGGTACGGCGCGCGGCGGGTGACGAGCTGAAATCCCCGGTAGACCATCCGCTTGAGAAACCGTTGGGGCGGGGCAAACCCGATCCGGTGGACGGTCACGCCCGCATCAATCAGCGTTCGGGCGGGGCCCACCGCACCCGCGATCACCTCCACGCGATGGCCCGCCTCGGCCAGGCCCCGCGCCGAGTTACACATGTACGTGCCGATGCCGCCCCAGCCGGTGTCCGGCGGGTATTCCTCCGAGATGAGGCAGATGTGCAGCGGCGGATGGGCCATCGGCCGATTTCACTTTCCCGTGAACTTCCGGTAGACGCGATACAGGAATTTGGACTGGATGTTATGGAGCGCCTGCTCCAGCACCGTCACTTGCTGTTGGAGGTGATCTCTTTCGGACTGGAGGCGGTTCGATTCCTCCTGAAGATGCCGGACACGATCTTCCAGGCGGGCGATGGAGGCCTGCTGGTAGCCGAGTGCCTGGTCTTTTTCGGCGATCAGACGGACGCTCTGCTGCAGATTGCCCTCCTTGTCGTCGATGTAGCGGCGCAACTCGGCGATGGTGGCCCCCGACTCGGACAGATGGCGTTCTTTCTCCCGTTCCAGCTCGCGCAGCGCGTTCAGGTCACGGTCACGGGCGGCCACTTCGTCGCGCAAAGCCCGCGACTCCCTGAGGAGCCGTTCCATTTCGGCGCGGGCCTGGTCCGCCCAGTTGACCGACGAGCGGAGCAGGGAGGCGGCCGGCGGCGCTTTCCGCAGCGGTCCGTTGAGCAGATTCATGATCGGCAGGATCGCCGCCCGGTAATCGAAGACGTCGCGGGACAGCCGACGGGCCGCGTCGGAGAAGCCGGCCGGCATCGGCCGGGGAAGGGCCAGGATTTCCCGAAAAACCCGCCGGATCGTCTGGTCGTCGACGTCCGGCAGCACCCAGCCGGCTCCGTACCGCCCCACGTGACGGGCGATGTGGGAGAACGGGGTGCACACCATCGGCAGGCCGCTCCAGAGGTAGTCGATTTCCCGGAAAGAGAGCGCCAGCTGTCGTTCCGGATTCTCTTCAAACAGATCCACCGCGACATCCGCGGCGGCGTACTCCCGCAGCAAGTCAGGGTAGGGGAGCATGCCGCCGGGCTTCAGGCGGGGGGATGGCGGCAGCGCTTCCGCCGCATCGTGGTACTGATCGGCATCGATCGCGAACGGGTAACGCCCGCCAAACAGTTTCAAAACGCCCCGACCGGCCGATTCCATCTCCTCGAGCAGGATGCGGAGAAACCGGGCGGAACGCACCCACGGCCAGTGCACGCCGCCGGCGACGAACACCGGATCGGGGCCGGCGGACGGCGCACGGGCGATGGCCTCACCGACGGCGGCCAACGGGACGACGGCGACGGACGTCCGGTCCAACTCCGCGCCCGCCAGTTGCAGCATGGCGTAAAGGTACGCCCGCTGGGGTTCCGTGCAGCAGGCGTGATAGTCGGCCTTGCTCATCGCGGCCAGCATGCGGAACAGCCATTGTTCCAGCGGCAGATGCTGGAACGCGAATTCCAGCATGCGCGGGGCGATCCAGTCGGCCAGGATCGGGGTCTCGAATCCGGTTTCCGGAATCATGTCCAGGCCTTCACCCTGGATCAGGACCAACAGGTCAGGTCGGTGATTCTCAATGATCCTCAGGAATTCGGCGGTCGTGTCGAACAGGGTGATGTTGTTCGGCGGCTGCAAGCCCGAATAAAACGAACCTTGGGTCAGGTAGCTCACCGCGACGCCCCGCTCGGCCAATGCCACGCCCAACTGGCGGGCCCGCAGTCCGTTGCCCACCGTAGGGCGCGCGGCGTCCGGCAGGTTGCCATGGATGTGGATCAGGACCTTTTGCGGCATGCCGATGACCATCCTTCCAAGTGGTTGAAAAATTGTAGATTCTTTCAGCCGTTAAATCAACGGCTTTGTGCCGCTGACCGATCGATGATCATGGCGCGGGGGACGGGGGAACGGCCTGTCGCTCCAGGACGGTGCGGCCGTCATCCAGGACGTAGCGGTAAACATGCGGCAGATACGCGACACCTTCATCCCGGCGACTGCACCGGACCTGAAAGGAATAGAGCCGGTTGTGAAAATCGTACGGGTGGATGTCATCGGGGCAGAAAATGGCCACCGAGACCTGGTAGTCGCCGTTCATGAGGGGACATTGCGGAATGATGAAATCCACCCGGCCCTCGGCCGGCAGCTCCGGCAGACTTGTGCCGTCCTTGGCCGACGAAGAGCCGTAGCAGAGCACGTTGTCATTGCGCCAGATCGACACGCCGATGTTCGGTTCGGCCACTTTCGAGCGGCTCCGGAAGAACAGGCGGATCCTGATCGTTTCGCCGTGGTTGAACACCGCCCGGGGCTGCTCGCGCTCGTCCAGGATCTCCACGCGGTAAATCTCGGCTTCCCGTGTTCCCAGCCGGGCGGGCAGTCCGGCCGGCTGTTCATCGGTCTTTTCGGGAACAGGCGCCACCGGGGCGTCGGCGCCTGCGTCCGGAGTGCCGACACTGCCGGCGTCGGAACCGGACTGCTCCTTGCGGAGCTGCCGGCCGATCCGATCCCGCTGGAAATCGAGATAGGCGTTGGTCACTTCGATGCTGTCGCCCTGGGCCATGACACGCCCGCCGTCCAGCCAGACGGTCCGCTGGCAGAGTCCGCGCAGGGTGTTGACCGCATGCGAAACGAAGATCACCGTCTTGCCACGTTCGCGGAACTCGTTGATCTTGCGGTAACAGCGGCTCTGATAGTATTCGTCCCCCACAGCCAGGATTTCGTCCACCAGCAGGATGTCCGGATCGGTGTTGATGGCCACGGAGAATCCCAGCCGCATGAACATCCCCGTGGAATAGATCTTGATGGGGCGGTCGATGAATTCGCCCAGTTCGGAAAAATCGATGATGGTCTGGATGCGGGCGTCAATCTCCGCCCGGGTCATGCCCAGGATCGAACAGTTCATGTAGATGTTTTCGCGGCCGGTGAATTCGTGGTGGAATCCGGCCCCGAGTTCCATCAGCGCGGAGATTCGGCCCCGGACCGACAGCGCGCCTTCCGACGGCCGCGAGATTCCCGAGATCAGCTTCAGCAGCGTGCTCTTGCCGGCGCCGTTGCTGCCGACGAAACCGACTGAGTCACCTGGCCGGATGACCAGGTCGATGTCGCGGAGCGCCCACAACTCCTCATGATGACTCCGCCGGCCCAGCCACAGAAACTCCTTCACCCGGTCCAGCGGATGCCGATAGATCCGGTACTTCTTGCCGATGCCTTTGAGCTCGATGATCGGTTCCATTGGTCAAATCATAAGAACGGGGAACAGGATTTTCAAGATCAGAACAGCTTCGACGAGGATGCCGCCGATCACGGCCTGGTATTCGCGGTTGCGGCGGTATTGCGCCCCGCTGAACTTCTGGCCGCTGTCAGGCATATGGGCGGATAAAGCGGGCAGGAACAGGGGGACCCGCCGGCGGTATTCCTCGAAGGGGGGGCCGTACCCTTCGGCGATCTCCCGTTCTTCCTGGCGCATGACCGGCCAGTAGATGAGGATGAACAGGATACCGAAAAGGAACATCAGCGGCCACCAGCCGCTTTGCAGGGCGAATCCCAGGCCCATCAGGAAGGAACCGAAGTAGAGCGGATTCCGGGTCCGGGCGTACGGTCCGGAGGTGGCCAGGGACTGCCCCTTGAAGATGTGACCGGCGGCCCAACCGCGCACCGCCAGACCGACCAGAATGAGCGGCGCTCCGGCGGCGAGCCACGTCCAGGTGGGACGGCTCAAGAAAAAAAACAATGCCGCACAGATAAAACCGATCGGCACCCGGAGTTTCTGCAGCAACCGGCTCTTATTGCGCACGGGCGGCCTCCGCGATCTGCAGCCGACGGGCGACGGCGGCGAATACCTCGTCGACGCTGAAATCCATGCAGCGGTGCGCCGCCTCGGGACACTGCCGCCGATAGCTGTTCGAGCAGGGCAGGTCACGGTGCAACGCGATGTCGTCCGAATGGAACGGACCGTTCCGGACGGGATCCGTGGGGCCGAACAGCGCGACAACCGGCGCACCGCTGGCTGACGCGATGTGCATGGGGCCGGTGTCCCCACTCACGAAGCAGTCGGCGCGACCTGCCAACGCGGACAACTCGGTCAGGTTCAGCCGGACCGGACGGATGGAATTATCTTCGCGGCGCATTCGCTCGACCAGATGCTCCTCGCGGGGACCGTAGGTCACCAGAACTTCTCGGGCCAGCCGCTCCCGCACCAGCCGGCCCACCTGCGCGTAACGCTCGGCGGGCCACTGCTTCGTGGGCCAACCGGCGCCGGGATTGATCAAGATGAACGGACGGCCGTCCAGCGCGCGCAGCTCTTTGTCTGCGCGGGCCGCGGCGGATGCCGGCAGATGGAAAGGGAATTGCCGGGGCACGGGGAGCGTGACTCCCAGCGCGGCCGCCAGCCTGGCGCATCGATCAATCACATGTCCCGTGCCGGCATCGATCCGTTCGCTATAAAAGCGGGCGGCCGCCGGCTCGCGCAACGACTCACATTTCCAGCCGAGGCGATGGTCCGTTCGGGCCAGCCGGCAGACGGCCGCTGACTTCAGCAGGCCTTGGAAATCGATGACCACGTCATAGCGGGTGTCCCGGATTTCGCGAACTTTCGTCCGGGGGCTCTTGGCGCCCGTCAGATGACGGCCGTGCCGCCAGCTGTGGGTATGGAGCCGGATGACGCGGCTCACCGGTACGAGGCAGTCGACCAGCGCCGCACACCGGTTCTCCACGCACCAGGTGATTTGACAATCGGGAAAGAGCGCGTTGAGCGCGGTCACGGCCGGCATGGCGTGGATGGTATCGCCGATGGCACTGAGCTTGACGACGAGCACGTTTTGCAGACTCACGCGTCTTCTCCCGGACCGCTGTTCGGATGCAGCTCTCGGATCCGGGTGATCAGGTCCCGGGTGGAGTGATCCTTGGGATCGCCGGCGATCCGAACCTGCCCGCCGTACCCCAGCACCACCTCGCGCTCCGGCACTGTCGCCTCGGTATAATCTGTGCCCTTGGCCTGGATGTGCGGCCGCAGGGTCAGCAGGAGGCTGCGGACGTCCGGTTCGCTGAAAATGGTCACATAATCCACGGCGGCGAGGGCGGCGACAATCTCCGCCCGGTCCCGTTCGGACATCACCGGACGGCCGGCGCCCTTGAGCGTCCGCATGCTGGCGTCGCTGTTGAGCGCCACTACGAGCAGATCACCCAGTTTCCGGGCGGCTTCCAGGTACCGCACATGCCCGACGTGCAGCAGGTCGAAACAGCCGTTGGCGAAAACGATGACTCGGCCGGACCGGCGCGCCGCCGCCATGATCGGAACAAGCTCGGCCGCTGATTTGAGCTTGGGGTTCATGAACCGGGCAATCTCCGGGCGCTGAAATCGGAGCGGATGGCGCTCAGCAGTTCCTTGTCCGAGACCGTGGCCGTGCCGCGCTTCATGACCACGAGGCCGCCGGCGTAGTTAGACATCCGGGCGGCCACCTCGAACGACGCGCCGCAGGCGAGCGCCAGCGTGTACACCGAGATAACCGTGTCGCCGGCGCCGGTGACGTCCGCGACCTCGTCCGAGCCGAAGACTGAAATGTGAACGGGTTTTTCGTCGCGCCGGTACAGCGACATGCCCAATCGGCCGCGCGTGATCAGCAGAGCGTTGAGGTCCTGCTCCGCCAGGATCCGGTTGGCCACAAAATCCATTTTGCTCAGATCTTCGCCGATGCTCATCTGATAGGACTGTTCCACTTCCGAGATGTTGGGTGTCAGGCTGGTGACGTGTTGATACTGTCGCAGCGCGAAACGGCTGTCCACGACCAGCGGCAGCTCCATTTTCCGGCAGTGCTCGGAGAGCTCGTTAATCAGGGTGTTTTCAACGCTGCCGTAGCCATAATCGGAGACGACCACGGCGTCCACCTTGGGCAGGAAGCTGAGTGCTTTGGCCATGAGCTCGTCGCGGGAACAGACCGGCCGGCCCTGGAGATCCTCCCGATCGATGCGCAACATTTGTTGCATGGACGAATGGAACGCGCCGGCCAGCACGCGGGTTTTCACCGGCGTGCAGTAACCGTCGCCGCGGAAAATGCCGGACACGTCGACTCCGGTGTTCCGGAAGAAGTTGAACAGCCAGTCGCCCGCCTCATCGTTGCCCAGCATTCCCACTGGCAACACGTGGCTGGAGAGCGACAGCAGGTTGTTGACGGCGTTGGCGCCTCCGCCCGGGATGTTGATGGTCTCCCGGTATTTCAGGATCAGGACCGGCGCCTCGCGGGAAATCCGGGAGATTTCACCGAAGAGGAATTGATCCAGCACCAGGTCACCGATGTGCAGAATGGAGGCGCCTTTGAATTTCTCGATCACCTGAGTGTAATCTTTCAGCGTGGGTTTCATTGTGCCTCCGATTCGAGGATCCAATTGACGGCCATGCTCAAGTCGGCCATGACGGCGTCAGGGCGTTCAGACGGTGCAAAGTCCGGCAACGACTCCGATCGCCCGGGATGCAGCAGCAGCGCCCGGCAGCCGGCGCGCTTGCCCGCCTGGATATCGCTGGGCTTGTCACCCACCATGAAGGAGCGGTCAAGGTCGACGCCATGCTCCCGCGCCGCCTGCAGCAGCAGCCCCGGCTCCGGTTTGCGGCAGGAGCAGGTCTGGCGGAATTCGGGCAGGATTCCATCGGGCAGGTGGGGACAATAGTAGAAGGCGGTGATCCGGACGCCATGATCGTTGAGCACAGCGCGCAGGCGATCGTGAATGCCGGCCAAGGTGCTTTCGGTCAGATATCCCCGGGCGATTCCGGATTGATTGGTGACAACGATGAGCAGAAAACCCTCCGCCTGGAGTCTCCGCAGCGCGGGAGCCGCCCCGGCAAGCAATTCCACCCGATCGGGATCACTGAGATAGTTCAGATCCCGGCAGATGGTACCGTCACGGTCTAAGAATACGGCTCGCCGTAAGTCCACGGTTGCCCTCGAAGTGGCCAAGTTTACCAAAAAAGGCACTTACGGGCAACTTGTGATTAAGTGGAAAGAGAAATTGGCAATGAAGCGCCGTTTGTCCGGCAGGATTCAGCCCTCGTTGGAAATCTCGCGCCGAGTGGGATTCATCTGACACAGCAGCCATTGGGAGGAGTGGTGCAACGACCGTTCGATCTCCCACACAGGCGTCTGGAGCCGTGCGGCGATCTCTTCGGCGCTGAGGTTCTTATAATGCTTCAGGATGAAAATCTTCCGGTCATCTTCAGGCAGATTCTGAATGGCCCGAACGATCATGCGAGAGACGATATCCTTGATTTTTCTGTTCTTGTCACAGCCGACCATGATCAACTCCGTATCAAACCCGTCGCGGGATATTTCAGTTTAAGATGAGCCATGTCGCCTTCAGGATCAAATGTTTTTCACTTTCTATGAATATTACGACACGAGTACGATTTTGGTTCGTTCGCCGACGACAAGTTACACCGAGTTTCGAAACCTGTGGGATACCGCACGATTTGCTTGCCGCATGCCGGCGGGGTCGTTACAATGTGTCACATCCTGGTCAGAGATTCAACCATGACTCAAATCCGCAAGCTGACCGTGTTGCTGGACTCAGTGAAAAAGCTGATCCGGCGGAACGATTACAAACATGTGGCCAACATTCTCCGCAAGGTGCATGCGGCGGACATCGCGTATGTGCTGACGCACCTCATCGAAACGGAGCGCCTCCGGTTGGCCCAGGTGCTTGCGGACACCGATCTGGCTCTGGCGGCTGAATCGATCAGCGAACTGAACATCAAGCAGGGGAATCAACTGCTGGCCATTCTGCCCGGCGACCTGGCCGCCAGGATCCTCCAGCAGATGGATTCGGACGACGCGGCCCTTTTTGTGTCCGGTCTTCCGGCGGACAAGGGCCGGGAGATCCTCGCCCTGATGGCCGTCGAGGAATCAACTTCGGTCAGGGATTTGTTGCAATACGAAGCCGAAACCGCCGGCCGGATCATGAACGCGGATGTGTTCTGCCTGAACCAGCGGGTCACGGTGGGCGAGGCTGTTCAGAAAATCCGGGAGCGGCGGGAAGCCGTCTCCTGCTTCTACATTTACGTGGTGGACGACGACAACCGGCTCCTCGGCGTGTTGTCGCTGAAGCAGCTGCTCTTTCATGCTCCCGAAGTCGCGCTCCACCAGATCATGCGCACCAACGTCATCAGCGTGCACACGGAAACCGACCAGGAGGAAGTCGCCCGCCAGGTGGCAAACTACAATCTGCTGGCCATTCCGGTGGTCGATGATGAGAATCGGCTGGCCGGCATCGTCACCGTCGACGACGTGATCGATGTCATCCGCGAAGAAGCCACGGAAGACATCTTTCATCTGGCCGGCGTCGAGGCCGACGATCACGCGTACACGTCGGCGCGGCTCTCCATCCGCAAGCGCATCCCCTGGCTCGCCATCTATCTCGGCATCGGATTGTTCACTGCCTGGGTGATCTCCCTGTTCCGAGGCGCCCTGGACCAGTACGTCATCCTGGCCCTGTTCATGCCCATGATCGGTGGAATGGGCGGGAATGCCGGCACGCAGACGATGACGGTTGCGGTCCGCGGAATGGCCATGGGCGAACTCGACGCGCAAACACGATCCAAATTCATTCTCAAAGAACTCCGGGTGGGCGTTGTCAACGGCTTCCTGCTGGGCATCATCGCCGGATTGATCGCCTCCGGGCTCGAATTCGTCTGGACCGGACACTACAAGATCGGCATCATCATGTTTCTGGCCATGTGGTTCAACATCGCGCTGGCGGCCGTATGGGGCAGCCTGATTCCGCAGATGTTCAAATGGATGAAGATTGATCCGGCGTTGGCGTCGGGCATATTCGTAGCCACTCTCAACGACATCATCGGATTCTCCATCTTCCTGGGCTTGGGCACGCTCATGCTGAGCACCTTCGGGCTCTGAAATGCACCCCGTTGAAGACGATGCGCTGGTTCTGCGGATTTATCCGTTCGCGGAAACGGATGCGGTTGTGGTTTTGCTCACGCGCCACCATGGCAAGCTGCGCCTGATGGCCAGAGGGCTGAAGAAAATCCGCAGCCGATACCAAGGGGTCGTCTCTCCTTTCAATATCATCACCGCCCAATTCAAGGTGGGGCAGGGGGACCGGCTGGGCAGTCTGTCCGGAGCCAACCTGATACTCGGGGTTGATATCGCCCGCGGGGCTTTGCCTGAATATTATTTCCTGTCATGTCTGGCCGAAATCGGGATGGTCATCGAAATCGATCCGATGACCGGCGAAAAAGTTTTCCGGCTGATGGAGGCCTCGGTGCGGTCCGTCGCTCGACGGGGTTTCAACAGAATCCTGCTGTGGTACTTCCTGTTCTGGATGGCCCGGTTGGAGGGCGAGTTGGCGGATCCGACCACGTGTGGCATCTGCGGCCGCACTTTCGGAGAAAACTCTCCGGCGGCCGGACTGGATCCGAAAACCCTGGCGTTTCACTGCAGGTCCTGCACGGCCCCGGGATCGCCGGAGGGCATGGCCGGCGAGTACCGGGAGGTGCAGCGCGCCTTCCGTCGGTTTCTGTTCACACCGCCGGATGCGCTGGAGCCGCAGCGGCCGGTTCCGGAATCCTTCGATACGATCACCCGGCTGTTGGCGAACCGGATCGAGCAGATCAGCGGCAAGCCGATCCGGAGTGTGCCGCCGCTGTTGGCCGTTTTGTCTCAGCCAGCAGGGTAAAAATTTGAATTCCTCAGTTTCTAACAGAAGATGTGGAAAACTCATTGGAAATCAAGGGAAAGCAGCACCTATCTATTTCAATATCAAGTGTTTTAACAAATTGCTAACACTTTACGCATGGTTGGATAACCGTTGTCAACCACTTGGCGATGACCTATAATTAGGCGGATTCGCGCGCAGGATGAAGCTGGCATGATCGCCGTCTTGAAAGAACACGTCCAGCCCAGACAGCTGGAGGACTTTTTAAACGCGCTGAGCGCTGCCGGGGCGATCGTCTATCCGGTGCGCATGCGCCAGCAGTCCCTGGTGGTGACATCGGCGCTCCCTTCGGCGGCGCTCGCCCTGTTTGATGGCTCGGCCCTGGTGGAAACACGCATTGACACGGGATCGGTCTTCCAACTGACCAGCCGCCGCTTTCAGGAATCAAACACGATCATCCAAGCCGGCAACGTGCAGATTGGGGACGGTCCGGTGCAGATCATCGCCGGCCCGTGCGCCGTCGAGTCCCGGGAACAGGTCGTCGCTGTGGCCGATTTGCTGCGAGAGCAGGGGATCCGGTTATTCCGCGGCGGATTGTTCAAACCGCGCACTTCGCCCTACACGTTTCAAGGCTTGGGCTTCGCCGGCATGGAGATTCTCCGGGAACTGAAAACGCGCTACAATTTGCGGATCGTCACCGAAGCGCTGAGCGAAAAATGTTTGGAGCTGTTGGTCGGCATCGCCGACATCATTCAAATCGGCTCGCGCAACATGCAGAATTTCTCGCTGCTGAAGGAAGCCGGCGGGGCGGGGTGCCCGGTGCTGTTGAAGCGCGGCCTGGCGGCCACCATGGAAGAATTTCTGCTGGCCGCCGAGTACCTGATGGCTCATGGCAATCCCCAGGTGATCTTGTGCGAGCGGGGCATCCGAACCTCGTGCTGCCACACCCGCAACACCCTCGACTTGAGCGCCATCCCGTATTTGAAGGAACAGTGCCATTTGCCGGTCATCGTGGATCCCAGCCATGGAACCGGCAGGTCCGAGTTGGTGCTGCCGATGGCGCGGGCGGCCGTGGCGGCGGGCGCGGACGGCATCATGATCGAGGTGCACCCCTCGCCGGCCGACGCCCTGTCGGACGGACACCAGTCGCTGCCTCCCGATCTGTTCCGCCGCCTGGTGGGAGAAGTCGAGCGCGTGGCCGTTGCGGTCGGCACACGCCTCGCAAAAAATTAGTGGTCGTTTTTGAACTTCGGCCCGCCTCGATGTATCCATATAATCAGAAACTTTGTGAGAGGTGGTGCAAAATGGCAAAAAGAAAATTCAACATCGCGGTCCTGGTGGGAGTGATGGTTTCTTTTTGCCTGGCTGGCGACTCGTTTCACTACATCCCGCGGATCAGCTACATCGACGGGGACGTGAGCCTCCAGGAACGTGGGGATCCCGGCTGGACCACCGTGGACGTCAACCTGCCGGTCCAGATCGGCGATCGGTTGGTTCTGGATCAGAACGGGCTGATCGAGATCGAGATCGATGACGGGTCCTTTCTGCGAGTGAACCAGTTCAGCGAGTTCTTGATCCAGAAGCTCGAAAAGGACCGGATCGTCATCGAACTGGTGCGCGGCGAGGTGATCGCGCGAACCACGGATACGGCGGACTACGTCTTTCTGACCGCAGCCGGCGATGTCGTCTTGCGATCGGAAGGATTGTACCGGATCAACGCCCGGGATGACCGGTCCGTCGAACTGATTGTTCGGTCCGGCAAGGCGCGTTTCGTCAATGACAAACTGGACAAGAAAATCGGCCGCAACGAACGCATCGTGGTGTATGGCCTTTCCGACCAGTTTGTCATGGGCGGAGGCGACCGCTTCGACGATTTCGATAACTGGAGCGACCGGCGGGATAGCCGGTACGCGTCAACCCGTGAAACGTACCGCTACATCCCGCGCACGGTGTATGCCGGGGCGGCCGATCTGGACCTGTACGGCCGCTGGGTGTTCGTGGCCGATTACGGGCATTGCTGGATTCCGACCGTCTATTACACCGGCTGGGCGCCTTATCGTTCCGGCTACTGGCGGTATTCCCCCATCTGGGGATACACCTGGGTCTCGTACGACCCCTGGGGTTGGCTGCCGTATCATTACGGATCGTGGGCCTTTACCGGGTCGTTCGGCTGGGCGTGGATTCCCGGTTCGTCGTGGGGTTGTTCCTGGTGGACGCCGGGGCGCGTTCACTGGGGCTACTGGAACGGCTACGTGGGCTGGGTTCCGTGCGGCCCCGGCGACTACTACTACGGGCATTGGCGCCAAGGCCACAACAACAACATCTACGTCAACAACGGGGTGATCAACAATTACTACGGTTCCGAGAATACCCGGCACAACGGGGCCGTCACTTATGTCACCGAGGATGATTTCCGGCGTGGCCGGCCGGTGGGTGACGGCGTTTACAACCGCAATTCGGTGGGGCGCAGCGTGCAACGGCAGGCGGCCGGCACCACCTTCCGAGCCGATGAGAGCATCAGCCGCGAACTCTTTCGCCGGGACCGCGTTGTCGCCGCCCCGCCCAAGGTGGATCCGGTTCGATCCGTCGACGCCAGCTACTCCCGCAGCCGGGCCGGCGTGGCCGACGCAAGTGCCGGAACCAGTGTCAGCCGCACCAGTGCGGGGAGCTCGACGCTGCCAGCCGGACGGAGCCGCGAGACGGTTACCAGCGAGTCCGGATCTTCGTCATACGTGAGCCGCTATTCCGGATCCAGCGCGGATACAGGTGCGATCAACCGGGGCCGTCCCGATGTCAGCCGCAGCAGTGTCCAGGACAGCTCGCGTTCGCGGCAAGCCGATGACACCGGCACCGGGGCCAGCTATCGCCGAAGCGGGACGACGGATTCCTCCGGTTCCTCCAGTTCTTCCAGCTCGACCCGCGGCACGACCAGCCGAAGCAGTTCCAGCATCGACCGGGGTTCATCCAGCAGCCGCTCCGGCACTTCCAGTTCCAGCGGTTCCACTTCGCGTACCGTCGATCGGTCCGGATCGAGCGGGACCAGCCGCTCGTCCGCTTCGCCGCCAGCGACTCCGGCGCGGACCACCCCCACCCGGGAGAAGAAAGCTCCGTCGCCGGGCGATTCCTATTCACGCGTGTTCCCGTCCAGCGGTTCCATTGAACGCTCAGCCGGGGCAACGTACGCCGCAACACCGACGACCGGGTCCAATTCTTCCTTCGGTCGGACCAGCTCGTCGGCAAGCGTCTCCCCTGTTTATGGCAGCGCCACCAGCCAGGGCAGGGGATCTGCCTATACTCCATCCAGTTCAACTGCCTCCAGTTCGCGGAGTTATTCGCCCAGAACGTCATCCATTGGATCCTCATCTTCCAGAAGCATCAGCGGCAGCAGCAACTCCAGAGTCTCCCCCAGCTCTTCACGGAGCAGCAGTTCAACTTCGACGCCTTCACGATCCGTTGGTTCCAAGTCGAGCGGATCCTCCCGTGCGGTGAGTTCGTCCTCTTCTTCCGGCAGTTCTGGTTCGTCCAGCCGCGCGTCATCCAGCGGACGCCGCCGCTAATCAATCAATCCACCACACTTAATCCCCGCTCAGGCGGGGATTTTTATTGTTTCGAGACTGGCGATAGGTTTGTGATCCGGGAAGCCGTCCCCCATATCGGCATATTGAATATCATCCAAGGAAAATCCTGGCTTGGAATTAAAGTTTACATAATATATCTTATCGGACTCTTTCCACGTTGGAAAGATCCATCGTCGGAATGCATTGGTGACAAGTTTTCTTTTTTGGTACAATGCGACGACTTGGCTATCGAGTACTGTTTTCCATGAAAATCATTTCCAAGCTCATCTATAAAGAACTCCTCCCCACCACCCTGATTGCCGCTGTCGTCATGACGTTCATGGCGTTCACTAAAGAGTTCCAACGTTTTGCCGAACTGCTGATCACTTCAGGATCCTCTCTTTCCGCCTTTATGACGGTGATCATCACTATCTGCGCCAACGTGCTGTACGTTATTCTGCCAATTTCCATCCTCGTTGGCATAGTGTCCGGATTCAGCCGATTGTCCGCCGACAACGAACTCATTGCCCTGAAGTCAGGCGGAGTCGGTCTTTGGCAGCTATTGACCCCGGTGCTGGTAGTCGCCATCATCGGAACCGGAATCACATTTTTTCTGTCGACGATCGGGGCCCCGACACTCAACGCCCACCTGCGCAACATACAGTACGAAGTTGCGATTTCCCAAATCACAACCGAAATCCAGCCGCGAACATTCAACGAAAAATTCAAGAATTTTGTTTTTTATGTGGAAGATACGGACCAATCCACCAATACCTGGAAAGGAATTTTTTTAGCCGATCAACGGGATGTCAATTCGCAGCGGATATACCTGGCACGGTCAGGACGCGTATTCTTTCAACGGCGGGCCAAGTACTTGCAGCTCCATCTAAAAGATGGTGTAATTTACTCATTCACAAAGAATAAACCGCTTGCCGACTCTCTCACCTACTTTGGATCCATGGATATTCCTTTGAGCGAGTTGAATGTCACGCCACCCGAACAGACGAACAAGCGGAATGTTGAAAAGAGCTTGGCTGAGCTCAGCGCTGAAATCCACAGCCGGCAATTTCCTGAAGGGAGCGATCCGCAAAACAGCATCGAAATCGAGTATTACCGACGGTTTGCAATACCCTTTGCCTGTATAGTATTTGGAATCATCGGCTTGCCTCTTGGCATGCAGGCCAGGCGGAGCGGTCGGATGTACGGCTTTTTGCTTTCCATTCTGGTGGTGGTCCTGTATTACCTGACATTTCTCTATTCCTGGAAAATTGGATTTTATTCCGGTTTGATTCCAATCCGTTGTGGAGTCTGGATCGCCAATATTTTGTTTGCGGGCGTCGGTTTATTCATGCTGCTGGAGACACGGCGGGAAAGGCATCCTTTTTCGCTCCTGGCCAACAGGCCCTACGTATCAAAGGGCATCGCTATTATCGAAATAATCAATCAATATTGGATAGATAAAACTAATAACTTCAAGCAAAAGACAAAGCTCGATCAAATAGCGTCATCTGAACGACCCTTCAGGTTTACTCGCGTATTGGATGTATACATATTGCGAGAATACTTGAAGATAATGGGTCTAATTATCGCCAGCTTCATATTTTTGTTTATCATTTTCACTTTATTCGAAAACTTCGATGAAATAATTACCCATCATATTCCATGGACCACGGTCATCGAATATTTTCTGTTCATTTCACCCATGATCATCGTTCTGAGCATGCCCATTTGTCTGTTACTGGCCCTGCTCATCAGCTTCGGCATCCTGGAAAAAACCTTTCAAATCACCGCCTTCAAATCGTGCGGCATCAGCTTGTACCGGATTGTTCAGCCGGTGATTTTCCTGGCGGTCATCACGGCCGTGGGAATTTTCGGGCTGCAGGAGTACATCATGCCGTACACCAACCAACGCCAGGATCTGATCTACAACATGATGAAGGGCCGCACGCCCCAGACATACCGACCGGATATCACCTGGATAATGGGCAGCGACGGTAAAATTTACAATTATCGATATTTCGACACTGAGGAAGACGTGTTTGCCGATCTGTCGGTATACAACCTGCAGCTTGATCAGGCGCGCCTGCACTATCGGTATTTCGCCCCCCGGGCGATCTGGGATGGACGGATCCGAAAATGGATTCTGATCAACGGCTGGGAACGCAACTTCCATCCCGAAAGCCCGTATTTCAGGGTTTTCGATTCGCTGGCCAGGGATTTCGCTGAGCAACCGGCTTACTTCAAAACGGAAGCGAAAAAATCGAACAAAATGTCCATTGTCGAGCTCTCGCGCTACATCGACAAACTCAAGCAGGGCGGTTTCAATACGCTGGGGCTGGAAGTGGATCTCTATGCCAAGTTCTCGTACCCGATGATCAATTTCATCATGCTGTTGATCGGCATCCCCTTCTCTTTCAAGATGGGAAAACGGGGCGCGTTATACGGAGTGGCCATCAGCATCCTCATCGGCATCGCCTACTGGGCGTTGTTCAACGTGTTCACCGCGATGGGCGCCTACGGCAAGCTGCCACCGCTGCTTGCCGCATGGGCGCCAAATCTGTTTTTCGGGTTTGCCGGCATTTACATGTTCCTGAACGTCCGCACATGAACACGCAAACAGTTTCCGAGGCCATTCCATGAAACGGGCTTTGATCCTGGCCGCCAAAGTGCTGGTCACCACGTTCCTCATTCTGTACCTGGTCTTGAGCAAAGACATCGATTTTCAGCATTCATGGCGGTTCGTCCGCCAGTCCAATTGGCTGCTGCTGGCGTTAGCGTATGGGTTGCTGATGAGCGGCCAGTTCCTTTGCACGATCCGCTGGCAGCACATTCTGGCCCATCTCGGGATTCGGATCGTTTTGAGCCGGCTGGCACAGTTCTACCTGATCGGCATGTTTTTCTCGCTGTTCTTCCCCACCGTGATCGGCGGTGATGTGGTCAAGGTGTATTACGTCCGAAGGGACAGCGGCAAATCCATCGCGTACGGCCTGGCGTCGGTCTATCTGGAACGGGCCACCGGTTTTTTAGCGCTGCTTACCTACGGGATCCTCGGCGCGTGGATCCATCCGATCACGCTGACGGCATCCGATTTTCGGCCGATCGGCTGGTCGGGCCTGGAAACACTGAACATCATCTGGATCCCGATCGTCTTCATGGCCGGCTTCCTCTTGGCCAATGTCATCATTTTCATCAAGCGCTGTTACGGGATGGCGAATCGGCTGCTGGGGCGGGTTGGACTCACCCGGTTGGCCGAACGGATCGTCACCCTGCGCGACGCCCTGGCCGCTTTCCGCGACCGTCCCCGATCGCTGGCCTTGCCGATCCTGTTATCGTTCATCAACATCGGGCTGGTGGTGATAATGAACTGGCTGGTCGCCCGAGCCGTCGGCATCCGGGTGAGCCTGATCGTTTTTTGCGCTGTCGTTTCCCTGATGACCATCCTGGTCATGTTGCCGATCAGCATCAACGGCATTGGTCTGCGGGAGAATTCCTTTGTAGTGCTGCTGGCGCTGGTGGGGGTAAACCCGGATCAGAGCTTTGCGCTGTCCGTGATCAGCTTCCTGATCATCGTTCTGGCCGCGTTGCCGGGCGGCATCTGCTACTCCCTGTTGAAGCGCGAGATTCCGGTTCCAGCCGGAGAGGACATCCTCGCAAAAGTTTGACCCGTAAACGATCGCTTTATTCTCGTTCTGTCGCACCCGGTCTCGGGATTGCGCCGTGATTCCGCCAACCGGTTCGGCTGGAGCCGTAATGATCGCCGTTTTCGCCCGGTCCTGCCCGTCAGGCGGGAACATCCGGAACTTTCGTCTCGTCTTTAACCGATTGAGAACTGCCGCGCTGAGTGATCTGGCGACGGATGGAGCTGACGATTCCGGAAAGGAGATAGACCAAAGCAAATGTCAGCAGCACCTCGTGGGAAAAAAACCAGATGCCGGCCAACAACAAGGCCATCAGTAAAATATTCCGGGACGCGATTCGTCCCCGGAACCCGAAGTTTTTAAAACTGCCATACCGGGCGGTGCTGATCATCATGATCCCGAGGATCAGCGCCATCCCGATCAAACCGGCGAAGAACGCGTGCGATTGGAAGAACGGCCAGTAACTGTATTTCTGAACGAAATGGACCAGGGCGGCAACGCATCCCGCCGCCGCCGGAATCGGGAGACCGAGAAAATGCTTCAATTCCGGGTTCTGGGTGTTGAACCGGGCGAGGCGCATCACGCCACCGATCAAATAAGTGAAGCAGGCGATCCAACCCCAGTAGGTGAACGCACTGAGATGCCACTGCCACAGCACAACCGCCGGAGCGATGCCGAACGAGATGGCGTCAGCGAGCGAATCGAGCTGCACGCCGAATTTGCTGGTCGTGCCGGTCAGCCGCGCGATCCGCCCGTCCAGCCCGTCCAGAACGATGGCGAGGCCGATACCTTTGGCCGCGTTGTCGAATTCACCGGCCAGCGCCGAGGTGATGGCGTAAAAACCGAAGAAGATGTTGGCCGTGGTCAGTGCGGACGGAAGGATGTAGACGCCCCGTCTGGGCGTTTTAGTACGGTCGTTTTCAATCGCTTCCATCGGTGAACTCCGCGAGTATGGTCTGGCCGGCGGTGACCTTCTGGCCGAGTTGAACTTTGATTCTTACTGTGGCCGGTAGCCAGAGATCCAGCCGGGATCCGAACCGGATCAGGCCGATCCGTTCCCCTTTGATGAGCGGGTCACCAATTTTTTTCCAAAAAACGATGCGCCGGGCGATCAGTCCCGCGACTTGAGATACTCGCACCGTGCGGTTGCCATCCACGATGACGATCTCGTTGTGCTCGTTTTCGATGGTCGCCGAGCCATGATTTGCCGGCAGAAATTTGCCTTTGCAGTAACTGTATGTCTCCAGGCGGCCGCTGACCGGCGCGCGGTTGACGTGGACATTGAAGATATTCATGAATATCGAGACAAACCATTCATACGGATGGTCAGCGTCATCCAGACGCCGCACGACGATGACCCGGCCATCCGCCGGCGATACAACCACGTCACCGGCAGGAATTTCCCGCTCCGGATCGCGAAAAAAATTAATAAAGAAGAGGCAGACGACGAATCCCGGAACCGCCCAGTACGGATGAATCAGCCAGGCGGCCAGACCGGTCACGATGACCGCTGTGAAAATGAATGGGAATCCGTCGCGGTGAATCATGTAATCCGTCACCGGTTATTAGAGGTTGTGCTTGCGGTATTCCGCCGCGATTTCCAGCATCCGGTCCTTGAGCTGCAATTTTTTCTTTTTCAGTTCCACTTCACGCAACTGGTCATTGGGGGTGAGAAATTTGCGGCCGGAGAGATCCCGAAGTTCTTCATCGTACCGTTTGTGCTCGTTGGCAAGGCGCTGGAACTCCTCGTCTTGCCGGAGCAGAATTTCTTTGATTTCCTCGAACCGCATGTTGGCCTCCTGGAGTGGGCTTACTGCCTATTCTTTCACAAAACGGAACGATTTGCGATAGATGAGGTTCGCTCCCGCCTGATCCAGAACGAGTCGGATGGGGTGGGTTTTGGTCCTGTTCAAGCTGCCGGCCGGCTCGAAGCTGATGAGATACTGATTCCGAATGACCATCGATATGCGCCGTCCGACGTCGGCCGGGTCGGAACTTTCCAGCTGTTCGAACACGGCTCCACCGGTCTCCCGGCTGACCGTCCGCAGGATGCTGCCCCGCTTGAACAGGCTCTGACCTCCGACGCCCGAGCCCGTGAAATAGAGTGAGTAGATCGGAACGCCGTAACGCTGGACATGATTCAGGGTGATGTCGGACAGATTTTCGTCACCATCGGAGACCAGCACCAGAGCCTTTTTGGGCAGGTTGTAATCCGCGAGTGAATACAGAGCGTGATCCAACGCGATGGCGGTTTTGTTGACTGGTGCCCCCGAGCGTTTGGAGTAATCCCGGATGTCCTTCTTGAAGAACGACCAGAATGACTCCTCGCTGGCAAACATGTATGGATGCAGATTGGACAAGGTCTCCAGAATCTCCAACCGGTCGGATGTGGGCTTTTGCACTTCGGCATACCGGGTGCCGTAGGTTCCGAGGAAGAACACGTCCTCAAAACCGAATTGATGGATGAGGGCCTGAATCACCTGCTTGTTCCAGCTGAAACGGCTCATTACGGCCCGGGAGCTATGGTCGAAAACATAGCCGATGACCGCCGGCAGATCGGTATTGTGCAAAAACTGGAATTGAGTAATCTCCACATCGTGGACAAACAACCGGAAATTCTCCCTCCGGAGCCCGGGAATCATCTCGCCGCCGGGATGGGTTACAGTAACCGGCACCACCACCCGAACCGATTCCGCCTTCAATACCGACCGGCCGGATACAGGCGCCTGAGAACGGGGCGCAACCCCCAAGAATCCCAGCAGGATCAAAGCGATGTTGATGAGTTGTTTGCAACGTGAGGAATGTGTTACCGCCATGCTCTCTCCGAATGAATGATACCTATGATCAAAGCCCGGATTCAAGCACATTTTCGGCTTGCACCGGAAGCGAGTTGAGATATACTTTATTTTTGAATATATATTAACCAACGCGCCATGCTATCTCTCGTCGATAAAACACTGCGCCACCCATCATCCGATCGAGCCGATTCTCTCGGTCGGATGCGTCGGTTGGCGGTCTGCGTTTTGATCATCGTGGTGCTCATTGTGGCCATCAATTTCTTTTACAACTTATACACGCGACAGAAAGAAGAAGAGGAGTTGGTTTACCAGCAGGCTCGGGCGATCAGCGGCCTGGTCGAAGCCATGCAGGAATACACGGCCCGCAGCCAGGAGCTGATCAACCGATCCCACGACGGACGGATCGAATTCAAGGGACTCTATCCGGAGAAAATCAGCCGTGAGGTCTCCGCGCTGTTCAACCAGTCCACTGACCACCGGCTCAAGCTGATCAGCTTGCATCCCCGCGAATCCGCCAACCAACCGGACGCACTGGAGCGCCCCATTCTGGAAGCGATGTACAGAAATCCCGGGCTGCTTGAAACATTTGGCCCGGTGGAGCCCGGCGGCTCATATTATTTCATCAAACGTCTTGAAATCAAGGCCAGTTGCCTGACTTGCCACGGCGGGCCCAAAGATTCGATCGATATTACCGGCCACCGCCGGGAGGGTTTGGCCATCGGCGATTTTGGCGGCGCGATCAGCGTGCGGGTTCCAGCCCCCGGCCTGATGGAAAGTAATCGTCAACGCGCCTGGGCCCAGTTTCTATTCGCCCTGTTCCTCATCGGGGGAGCCGTCGTCCTCATCGTGCATCTGCTGTTTCGGATGACCCGCCTGTCCGGCGAATTGAGCCGGGCCAACGCCGATCTGGCGAAGCAGAACGCCCGCTCGTCCCAATTGGAAAAACAAAAGGACGACCTCTTCCACATGTTGATCCACGACATGAAGGCGCCCTTGTCCTTCATGATCGGCTCGCTGCAAATGCTGCAGGAACAAAAGGTGGGACCGCTCAACGTCGAGCAGGAAGATCTCGCGGCCCTGGTGTTGCGGGGCTGTCGCCGGCTGGAGATTATCATCTCCAACCTTTTGGATATCAGTCGGATGGAGGAAGGCCGACTCGAGCTGAAAAACACGGAGGTGCAACTCCAGCCGCTGCTCGACGACCGCGGCCGGCCGTGGCAGCAGCTGGCGAAACGGCAGCGGAAAAATTTCGCGGTGAAGGTGGATACACGTCACACGGCGTTGCGTTGTGACCGACAGTTGCTTGAACGGATCCTCGAAAACCTGGTCAGCAACGCGTTTAAACACACCCGGGAAGGCACCGGTGAGATTCTGCTCGAACTCTCGGACTGGCTTGCGCCTGAGGGGGTGTTGTTCCGATTGTCCGACAACGGGGAAGGCATTCCACTGGAGTTCATCGACCGCATTTTTGAAAAATATTCGGTGGTAAAGGGCCAGGAACTCGGATTGAAATCGGACACCGGTTTGGGACTGGCGTTCTGCCGTCTGGCCATTCAGACCATGGGCGGCGACATCCGAGTGGAAAGCTCGACTGGTCAGCTGACGGTCTTCAGTTTCCATCTGCCGCTTGATCCGCCCACACCGGTCTGAGCGTGCCGGCTGCTCACGTCCGGCCGGACACGAACGGGAATCCGATTGTCATCAACGGAGTGTGCCGCTGATGGCGCTCAGCGGGCCCCGCGGCAGAAGAGGACTGTGGGAAATGTCATCAGGATGATCTTCAGATCCAGCCAGAGACTCCAGTTGTCGATATACTGAAGGTCCAGTTTCATCCATTCATCGAAATTGATTTCGTTGCGCCCGGAGATCTGCCAGAGACAAGTCAAACCGGGTTTGACCGACAGCCGCCGTCGCTGCCAGCGGTTGTATTCCCGGACTTCCTCGGGCAGCGGCGCGCGAGGGCCCACCAGGCTCAACTCCCCTTTCAGCACGTTCAGGAACTGGGGGATCTCATCGATGCTGGTCTTGCGGAGTATTCGGCCAAGCGGCGTGATGCGTGGATCGTTGCGCATCTTGAAAACCGGGCCGTTCATCTCGTTCAAATGGCGGATCTCCCAAAGGACGTCCTCCGCACCATCGATCATGGAGCGGAACTTATACAGGACGAACTTCCGCCCGTACAATCCGCAGCGGATCTGTCGATAGATCACGGGGCCGCGACTGGTGAGTTTGATGAGGAGCGGCACCACGATGAACAGCGGCAGGCAGATGACTATGCCCACGATGGCGCCGACGATGTCGATCACGCGTTTTGCCATCAGGGCGGCGACCTGGTGGGGGACCGGTGAAAAAGTCAAAAAGACCTGGTTCTCGATGAAATCCAGGGAGGGTTGTGAAATGGCGTGGGGAAAAAAATCCAACGGCAGGCGGGTGGGTATGCCCTGTTCTTCGCACTGCATTGAAATGCGTTCGAACAGCTTGAGATCCTCGTTTCCGGAGCCGACGAACACCACTTCATCGATAATGTGGTTTTCGATCACCGACTGAAAATCATCGGGCCGTCCGAGAACGGTGACGGGATGCGGATTGCCCGGTGGAGCCAGCTCGGTCAGATACCCCTCAATCGAGTAACCGAACTCGGCGTAATGCTCGATTGTTTTGCCGATTTCAAAGATGCGGGGTGTGTTACCCACGACCACCACGTGACGCTGGCCGTTCCGGTTGCCCCGCAAGCTGAAAAATATCAGGGAACCCGCCCGCGCCGAGAGGAGGAGGAGATACAGCACGAGGAGGTAGCTCAGAATCAGTGTGCGGCTGACTTCCATTTTGAACAGAAACGAGGCAAAGCCGAGAATAAACGCAATGAGCGCGACCGGCTCCAGGAGAAACAGGACCTGCCTGCCGAGATCGCGCCACTTGTAGGCTGGCCGCAGTCGGGAACTCGAAAGGAAGAAGACAATGATCACGGGGATGCCAACCACAAAGAACCAGGCGTAATGCAGGAGCGAATCCAGAACGGGATTCACCACGTTAATGAGGAGTTCGTCCATCATGAAGTAGAGGGCCATGCGCAGGTGGTACCCCAGCGGCAAGGCGGTGATCACCGCCAGCACGTCGAAGACGAGCAGGACATCGGCTCGGAACTGTTCCCGTTTTTGAATCATGCCGGCGCGCCCCACCCCATTCCAACCATTGAATCCTCAACCCATGATGATACAAAAGATTTAACAAAAACTCAAAAATTATCGCTGTTTGAGCACAGGTGTCGCAAGCCGTCCCGGAGCCCATCAATTTCATCCGACAAAACGCAGTCTTCCGCGTGTTCCCTGAGGCAGCGCCGTTCCCGCTTTTTAAACGCGAGTAGCGTGCTGGTCGTCAGCATTTCCCGCGTCACCCCGAGACGCCGCCGTCCCCTGCCCCACAGCCGGTGGGCATCGATGATTCGCCGCAGCAGCGCGGGCGCCATGACGCCGATCGTCGCCTCCTCCGCCAGTTCCTGACGGATGATTCGCGCTTCTTCACGCAACGAGTGCTGCAGCAAGATAAAAAGTCCCATGAACAAAACGGGAAAGACGATCAGGAGAAGCTGGAATTGGCTCATGGACTGGGAGTCGGCGAGCAGCGTGATGGCCGTGTTCCACGACACGTGCCCCAAAACGGCGATCGCCAGCCCCAGGCCGAGCATGGGGCCCGGTGCCGTCCTGGAAAACTTGATCCGACCAATGAAGTAGCCGGCCAAACCAGTGGTGAAGGCGTGGACAGTCGCGGAAAAGACTGTCCGCAACAGAATCGTCCACATCCAGTGCTGGAAACCTCCGGTCAGGAAGGAACCCAGAAAGTAGATCAGGTTTTCGGTCATTCCGAAACCGAAACCGATCGCCGACCCGTAGACGATGCCATCAGTGGCGTTGTTGAAATTCGTATGACGGCGAAACACGAACAACGGCGATGCTTTGGCCGTTTCTTCGATCACCGGCACAAAGAGAGTGACCGCCAGCAGATCGAAGACATCGGGCAGGACCGTCGGCGTCAGGAGGCGCTCCAACAGCGTGGACACAGCCAAGCTGATGCCGGCCGCCGGCACTGCCCCGTAAAGCAGAGACAACGCGACCAGGCAGAGGGGTTCCCGTTCATGACGGTCCAGCCACCAGACGATCAGGGTGTAGACCGTCATGGGCACCAATGCGCCGATAGCCGACAGGGAGACAATCCAAAGAGGGTTCATTTCGGAATCCGGCTGGAATTCTAGCCGATAATCCTCCGGGTCGCAACGATATTTGGCGGTCTTTGACGTTTGGTTTTACCCGATGTCTTCGGGCTCGATGACGCATGACCGTTTGTGTTGACGGCCGGTTACGGCTACAATGCGAGCTGCGCTGATCGCGCCTCGGATAGCCCCGCAATGTGAGGTGGCGGCATGAGAGTGACCCTCATCCAGCATGACGTTTCGTCAGACTGGGACCGCCATATCCAGAATTTGACCGCCGCCATCGACGAGGCAGCCCCGTTCCACGACCTGGTGTGCTTGCCCGAATTGTTCCACGCCAACTATTCGGACTTGCCCAACGCGGCCATGACCATCGGCTCCGCCCGGGCGAAGGATCTGGCCCGACTGTCCAAGGCGCATGCCCACGCGCTCATGATCGGGTCCGTCGCACTGCGTACCGGCGGGACGATCACCAACTGCCTGATCCTCATGCACGACGGAGAGCTGATTCCGTTTTATCAGAAGATTCATCTGTTTCCGCCGATGGGTGAACCCGTGCTGTTCGCTGCCGGACGCAAATTGTCCGTGGTGGATCTCTCCGTCAGCGGCACGAAATGGCGGATCGGTTTCACCCTTTGCTACGATCTGCGCTTTCCGGAGTTGTTTCGAATCCTCGCGGCCCTGGGCTGCCAGTTGGTGGTCGTGCCTGCCCAGTGGCCGTCCACCCGGACCAAAGCCTGGCGGACGCTCCTGGAGGCGCGGGCGTTGGAAAACCAGCTGTACATGGCCGGGGTCAACCGTTGCGGTAAGGACCTGAACGAGTCGTACGGAGGGTACTCGCGCGTCGTGAGCCCCACCGGCGAGGTGCTGGCTTCCGCCACCCTGGCGGCCGGTTGTGTGTCCGCCACTTTGGAACGGCAGGCGGTGGAGGAGTCCCGCGCGTTCAACCATTCCCAACTACACTGCCGGAGCGAACTCTACCGGTTGCGCTGGCTGGGTGAGATCGAAACGCGCGAGATCAATCTGGGGCGGTGACCCACCCGCCTAAATATCGAAATAGAGCTTGTACTCGAACGGATTGGGCATCGTGGCGATTTCCATGATTTCGTCCCGTTTCAATTGAATCCAGCGTTGCAGCAGATCCTTGGGGAACACCTCGCCTCGAAGCAGGAACTCATGATCCTGCTCCAGCGCTTCGAGCGCATCATCCAGACTGCGGGGGAGGAAGCGGACTTTCTCTTTCATCGCATCGCTGAAGATGTTGGTGTCGAACGGGCCGAATCCTTCCTGGCGCGGATCAATGCGGTTGACGATTCCGTCGATGCCGGCCATCAACATGGCGCTCAGCGCGAAATACGGATTGGCGGTGGCGTCGGGCGGCCGGTATTCCAGCCGGACCTTTTCAGGATCGGCCACGTACGACGGAATCCGCACCGCGCTGGAACGGTTGGCCATGCCGTAGGTGATGGCCACGGGCGCCTCAAAGCCGGGCACCAGCCGCTTGTAGGAGTTGGTGCTGGGATTGGTCAGCGCGCACAGCGCCCGCGCGTGTCGGAGCAGTCCGCCGATGTAAAACAAGCCCGTTTCGCTCATGTTGGCGTACTGGCCTTTCTCGTAGAAAACGTTACGGCCCTGCTTGGTCAGAAACTGGTGGACGTGCCAACCGCTGCCGGCCTGGCGAAACATGGGCTTGGGCATGAACGTCACGCGCAGATCGTGTTTGTGCGCGAGGTTGAACAGAACGTATTTGGTCAGAATTGCCTGGTCGGCACTCTTGAGCAGGCAATCGAACATCATCTCGATTTCCTGCTGCCCCCGTTCCCCAACCTCGTGATGATGGTATTTCACATCGATGCCCAGTTGCAGGAGCATTTGGGTGGCAAGATCGCGGAAGTCATCATAGATGTCCTGCGGATTGCAGGCGTGATAGGCATTGTGATGGAATTCCTCGCCTGGATAAATGTGGTAGTACGACGCGCTGACCCGGGTGTCGTACTCAACTTTCGGAAAGATGTAGAACTCGTATTCCGGTCCCCAATACGATGTGTCGGCCACGCCGCATTCGACGAGCATCCGTTCCGCCTTCTCGGCGATCCACCGGGGATCCTGCGGGAAACGGGACCGTTTTTCATCCGTCAGGTGGATCCGGCTGAAAAAACTCAATGTGGGGATCTCGCGGAAAGGATCCATGAAAGCGGTATCGATGTCCGGTATCTGGACCATGTCGCTGGATTCGACCTTTGAGTAGCCGAAGCTGGATCCGTCGAATCCAATGCCTTCCTTCAGCATGTTCGGCGTGAAATGCTTCACCGGCAGCGTCACATGGTGCGGCCGTCCCCGGAGGTCCATGGACTTGAGATCGATCATTTCAACGCGTTGTTCCTTGATCAGGACCAGGATGGATTCAAAAGTGCGCCCCATAATGCTGTCACCTCTCGACGTATTTTCAGTCGCGATCACCGCCACAGGTTGGGAGTCCGCTCGTGCTGTGCTGGTCGATGTTTACCATCACAGTGGAAACTGATTGTAATTTTCAAACCACGTTTTATCAATTCATTTCTGACTGATCGGTTCTGCACCCCTGACGAAAAGACGTCGATCTTAATGAAACCACATCCGACGGATAATCGAATAATGCATCAAGGCGATACTTGACTTCCTTCGATTGGGTTCTGTCGTGAGACCATTTGCCATGCGCATCGTTCTGGCTGCGGGAATACTGGCGGCGTTCTTACCCGTGTTCGCCACCCTGACCGGTGCGGCAGATGGCGTCCCGCTGCCTGCCGGACAAATCGTCGAATCCGTTGCCTGTTCCGAGGATCCCGGCCAGACTTACTCGATCTACCTGCCCTCGACATACACCCCTGACCGAAACTGGCCGGTCATCTATGCCTTTGACCCGGGCGCCCGCGGCGTCCTGCCGGTGCAGCGGCTGCAAGCGGCCGCCGAGCGCTTCGGATACATCGTGATCGGTTCCAACGTGTCGCGGAACTTCGAGCCGAAACTTTCTTTGGCGGCGGCCAACGCCATGTGGGCGGACAGCCACGTCCGTCTGGCCATCGATTCACGGCGGGTATACACCCTGGGCTTTTCTGGCGGGGCCAGGCTGGCCGCGGGACTGGCGGTCGTTTCACAGGATTTCGCCGGGGTGATCGCCTGTGGTGCGGCCTTCGATCCCAAGCATCTCCCCCGTGACGGCCGGCCCGCTCTTTTTGCGGGGATTGTCGGACTGGAAGACATGAATTATCCGGAGCTGCGCGACGCGGAGAACCGGTTGCGGGACGCCCGCGTACCATACCGGTTGTTCTTCTTCGACGGTGGGCACGATTGGCCCCCGGCCGACATATTTCTCGAAGTACTGGCCTGGCTGCGGGTCCGTGCCATTCGCGCCGGCGCCGAGGTCACGGACCCGGTGTTCCTTCAGGCGGAGTGTCAGCGACTGTCGGAATCGGCCGAAAGGGCCTGGGCGACCGGCCGTCCGCTTGAGGCCGGCCGGATCTATGCGGCCCTCATCGAGGATTTCAGCGGAGTGCTCGACACGGACTATGCCCGCGCGCGGCTGGAGCAACTGCGCGGCGAATCCGCCTACCGCCAGGCTGAAAAGAAAGAGCGCCGCCTGCGCCTCGATGAGAATGGCTGGTTGGTCAAGTTGGACGGGCGGTTCGTCCGGATCCGGAACACGCCCATGAGTATCCGCTCGATCGACAACGCGGTGAACGACTGGTGCAAGCAGATCGCCGGTTTCCGCCATCGGCGGGACACCAGCCGAGATGCGGACGAGCGGAGCCTGTATCACCGGTTGCATGAATTCGTCTGGCGCCGGGCGTACGAAGAAGCTGTCCTGTTTGCCCGTCAACAGGAGTATGTGCGGGCGGCACTCCTGCTCGAAATCGCCCGATGCGGCCGGCCGGACGATCCCAATCTGCTGTTTTCACTGGGCAAAACCTATGCCCGGCTGCAGGAAGAGGAGCGGGCGGTCCGGTGGCTGTCCGAAGCCGTGAACCATGGCTTCCAGAACCCGGCCGCCTGGGACGATCCGGCTTTAGCCGGTCTGGACCACTCCCCGGCGTTCCAGGCCTTGCGCCAGCGGATTACCAGCGGATCTGTCAAGCCCTGACGATCAAGGTGTGGCGACGGCAGGGATGACCGTCGTCGCGGTGGCGCGGCGGAACTCCGAGTGGGAAGCGTGGTATTCCCAACGGGTTCTCGCCTGCGTGGCCTCCGCCCGCGCCAGAGCGGTCCGGGCGTCGATCAGGTCGGTGATGGTGCTGGCGCCCACGGCGTACCGCTCCCGGGCCAGGCGCAAACTTTCTCCGGCCTGACGGACTTGCACGTCCGCGGTGAGCGCGGCGGCATGGGTTTTTTGCAGCGTGGAATAGGCGGTCCAAACCTCCCGGCGGACGGCCAGCTCCAGACCGGCGGCTTGAGCCTCCACGCGGTTGGCTTCGGCTTTGGCCTTTCCCAGGCGGTGTTCGTTGGCAAATCCCGTGAAGAGCGGAAGCCGGATGCTGAGCCCCAACGACCACTCCTGATCGGACGGTGCGAACGCGTCATCATGCCAGCCGAACTGTCCTTCCCCGCTGACCCGGGGACCGAACGTGCCCTTAGCCTGAGACACCATGGCGCGTGCAGCCTCTACCTGAGATCCGGCCGCGCGGATCTCCGGGCGGAGGGAAACGGCTTGGGCCATCGCCTCCGCCAACCGGATCTCCCCCGGATCGCTGATGGGTTCTGCGGCCGGCGCCGGCCGGATCCATTGTTCCACCGGCCGTCCCATCAGGGTGTTCAGGTTCCCCTGGACGATCCGGCGGCGGTCCTCGGCTTCGATGACCGACAAATCGGCAGAGGACACCTCGACTTCCGCCCGAAGCACGTCAAGGAGGGGGACACTCCCCGCCGCCTTGCGCTCGCGGGCCAACCTCAGGTGCTCGACGGCGCGTTCCCGGTTCTTGCGGGCGGCATCGAGTTCCGCTTCGACACCCAGCAGCTGGAAATATGACTGCTCGACATCGGCCACCAGATTGCGGAGCGTCTCTTCATCATCGGCCGCCGCAGAGGACTCGATCGCCCGGGCGGCTTTCAGGCCCGCCCGGCGTACGCCGCTGTCGAACAGCACGTAGTGGGCGTAGAAACTCAGGAACCAGTCGTCGGTGGGACCGATCAGGTCCACGGGAATGTACGATTGCAGATCAGCGGGCAGGAACGCATGGCGCTGCCAGCGGCTGAAGCCGGTCCCGAAATCCGCCGTGGGGTAATAGGGCGCCCTGGCCTCCCCGACCCCGTGCCGGGCGGCTTCCACCGCCGACCGGCTGGCCACCCGGCTCGGATTCTGATTGATCGCGAGCCGGATGCAGTCGGTCAGGCTGAGCGGATCGGCCTCCGGCGGCGGATATCCCAGAACCGGCCGAAACACGCCGAGCACCATCATCAGGGTACTCGCGGCGAGCAGTGTGCGCGTACGGTGCATTGCATCCTCCTCGTCAATCGGCCGCCGTTCCGCGGACGGCCGCGCCTGCCCGTCCGTTGACAGGTCAGGCCATGGTTTTTTTGAACCGGCGGGTGGCAAAACCGATCGTGATCAAGCCGATGACACCCAGTGCCGCCATCTGCGGCCACAAAACGCTCAGCCCGACTCCTTTCAGGAAAAGCTCACGGATGATGACCAGGAAATAGCGCAGCGGATTGGCGTACGTGATCCACTGGATGACCTCGGGCATGTTGGCGATGGGAAACATGAATCCGGACAACATGATGGCCGGCATGAAAAAGAAAAACGTCGTCATCATGGCCTGTTGCTGGGTCCGGCTGATTGTGGAGATCAATAATCCGATGCCGATCGCACTCAGCAGGTAGATGCAGGTGGCCAGGAACAGCAGGAGCAGGCTGCCGCGAACGGGCACGTCGAACCAGAGCACGCCGACAGTTGTCGCGAGAATAACGTCGGCAAAGGCGATGATGGCAAAAGGAACCGACTTGCCCAGGATAAACTCCCACGGGGTGATGGGCGACACCAGGAGCTGCTCCATGGTGCCGATCTCCTTTTCCCGCACCACCGCCATGCTGGTCAACATCAGGGTGACCAGTGTCACGATGATGGCGATGAATCCCGGCACATAGTACAGGCGGCTTTCCAGGTTCGGGTTGAACCAGGCGCGCGGCTGCAGTTCAATGTGGCCGGCCGGAACGACCGGTCCGGCCTGGCGGCGGACGGCCTCGAGCTGGACCTGGCGGGAGTGCGCGGCGATGACCCGCCCGGCGTACTGCAGAATCACGCTCGCCGTGTTGGAGTCGGTCCCGTCCAGGATCGCCTGGACGATCACGGATCGGCCGGCACTCAGGTCGCGGCCGAACCCGTCGCCGATGCGCAGGACGATCTGGGTGCGCGAGCCGTCCAGCAATTCCCGGATCTCCGGTTCGCGCATGAGCCGGTGTTCGATGACGAAGTAACCGGAGCCCGAGAAGCGCTCCACCAGTTGCCGGCTGGCGACCGTCCGGTCCTGATCGAACACGGCCATGGAGATGTTCCGGATGTCCGTTGTGATGGCATAGCTCAGAATCAGCAGCTGGAAGATCGGCGCCAGGAAGATCACGCCCCGCATGCGCGGGTCGCGCAACACCTGGATGAACTCCTTGATGAGCATGTGGCGGATGCGTTCCAGCATGACTAGTCCAGTTTCTTGCGCAGACGGATTGTGCTCAGCACCAGCATCGTCACGGCAAATATGGCCAACAGGCTTAATTCAAAAACCAGGTATTCGAGTGGCAATCCTTTCAGAAAGATGCCCTTCAACAAGCTGACGAAGTACCGCGCCGGGATCACATAGGTGATCCATTGAAGGGGGTCCGGCATGTTGCGGATGGCGAACACGAATCCCGACAGCATGAGCGCCGGCAGATAAGTCAGGATCATGGCCAACTGGCTCGATAGAAGCTGCGACCGGGTCGTCACGCTGATCAGCACGCCCACCCCGAGCGCACCGGCCAGGAACAGCGCGGCTGAGCCGAAGATGAGATCGACCCGCCCCCGAATGGGCACCTGGAACAGGTACTTGCCCAACAGGACCGCCAGCAGCACATCGAACATGCCGATAACAAAGTACGGCAGCAACTTGCCGAGAACGATCTCAGCCCGCTTGACCGGTGTGGAAATGAGCTGCTCCATCGTGCCGGTCTCCCACTCGCGGGCCACGGTCAGCGAGGTCAACAGCGCGGCGAGGATGGACAGGATCACCGCAATCAAGCCCGGGATGATGAAATTGCGGGATTCCATGTCCTCGTTGAACCAGACCCGGGGACGCATCTCCAGCCGGGGCAAACGCAGCGGCACCCCTTTCCGACGCATCGCCTCCAATTCAATCCGGCCGGAATGTGCTTGGACAACGGCTTCAGCATACCCGAGCACGATGGTGGCGGTGTTGGCGTCGCTGCCGTCGAGCAGGATTTGAACCGGCGCCGTTCGTCCGGCTTCGAGCTGCTCACTGAAGTCTGCGGGAATGATCAGCGCGAACTGCACCCGGCGCTCGTTGATTGCGATCACGGCCTCTTCGTAGCGCTGAATGCTGCCGGTCAGCATGAAGTAACGGGAGCCGGTGAACGCGCTCAGCAGGTTTCGGCTGGCGGGCGACGGATGCTGATCCCAGACGAGGAAAGGCACCCGATCCACGTCCAGAGTCAGAGCGTATCCGAACAACAGCAGCATGAACATGGGCAATGCGACCGCCATCCCCAGACTGCGGAAATCCCGGAAGATGTGGATGAATTCCTTGTGAGCCATCGCCCAGAGCCGGCGGGGATTCATGGCCGCCCCTCCGCCCCGTTCTCATGCCGGTCCCGGGCCTCGATGAGGGACACGAAAACGTCCTCCAGCGACGGCGTGACCGGTTCCAGCCGCTCCAATTGGAAGCCTTCGACGCTTAAAGCCCGGGCGATGGCCGGTGCAGAAATATCCCGGTCATGCACCACCGCGTGCAGCGCCCGACCGAAAAGGGCCGCCTCCTTGACCCCGGGTTGCTGCTCCACCAGCGCCATGGCTTCCTGGGGCCGGTCACACCAGATCTCCAGCACCTCCTCCGGCATGTGTTCCGTCTTCAAGGCCATGGGCGTGCCGGCGGCGATCAGTTCCCCCCGGTAAATCAGTCCTACCCGGTCGCAATACTCCGCTTCGTCCATGTAATGGGTGGTGACGAAAACCGTCACGCCTTCTCCGGCCATGCTGTAGATAAGTTCCCAGAAACGACGGCGGCTGTTCGGATCCACACCGGAGGTGGGCTCGTCGAGGAACAGGATGGGCGGTTCGTGCAGGATCGCGCACCCCAAGGCCAGGCGCTGTTTCCAGCCGCCCGACAGGATGGCGGTCTTGGCCCGGCGGTGGTCTCCCAGCCCGGCCATCCGGATCACCCATTCCTTGCGCGCGGCCTTCTTAGCGGAAGCCAGCCGGTAGATTCCGCTGTAGAAGTCGATGTTTTCCTCCACCGTCAGATCTTCATACAGCGAGAATTTCTGGCTCATGTAGCCGATGTTCGACTTGATGCGCTCGGATTCCGTCCAGATGTCGAATCCGGCGACTGATCCGCTGCCCGCGGTTGGTCGGAGCAGTCCGCAGAGCATCCGAATGGTCGTGGACTTTCCGGCGCCGTTGGGCCCCAGAAAACCGAAAATTTCGCCCCGGCGCACGGAAAAGCTGATCCGGTCCACCGCGGTGAAAGCACCGAACCGTTTGACCAGATCGGTGACCACAACGGCCGCATCATTGGATCCGGTCGCCATCGCGCTCCTGCTCCTTATCAACCTCGGTCAACACGGAGATGAACACATCTTCCAGTGCCGGTTCCACCGGCCGGATTCCCGGCACATCGATCCCGGCCGCTTCCAGACGTTGGCGAATCCAACCGGAAGTCGGCTCCACGTTGTCGGCCAGCACATGGAGCCGGTCACCGAACAGCGTGACCTTCCCCGGCCGCTCGCTCCGCAGCAGTTCGGCGGCCCGCCGCGAATCCGAGGCGCGGACCTCGAGAAGTTGTCCGCGCATGAGCCGCTTGACTTCCTGCGGTGTGCCGCCGGCTACGAGTTCCCCTTTGTGGAGAAGTCCCAGCCGATTGCACCGCTCCGCCTCATCCAGGTACGCCGTCGTGACGATGATGGCCACCCCCTCCCGCATGAGCAGGTACAAAATCCGCCAGAACTCGCGGCGGGAGACGGGATCGACCCCGTTGGTGGGTTCGTCCAGCAGCAAGACCTCGGGTGTGTGAACGAGGGCGCAGGCCAGGGCGAGTTTCTGTTTCATTCCGCCGGACAGACGGCCGGCGCGTCGCTCGCGGAACGGATCCAGCTTGCTGAATTCAAGCAGCCGGTTGATGGTCTCATCGCGGCCCTGACCTGGAACGCCATAGATCTGCGCATAGAACAACAAATTTTCCATGACCGTCAGATCCGGATACAGCCCGAAGCGCTGGCTCATATAACCGATCCGTTCCTTCACCGCTTCGGCTTCGCGGACGGTGTGACAGCCGGCGGTCCAGGCGTCGCCCGAGGTGGGATCCAGGATGGCGGCCAGCATCCGCATGGTGGTGGTCTTGCCGGCGCCGTCGGGGCCCACCAGACCAAATATCTCACCGGCTGACACCTCGAGGTTGAGCCGGTTCACCACGGTCCGGCCGTTGAATTGACGCGTCAGTTCGACGGTGCGCACGGCTGCGGTCATCGACCGGCCTCGGCGGTGTCGATCACGCCGTCCGCAGGCATGCCCGGTTTGAGCTCCATGTCGGGGTTGGGGATATCCACCTTGATCCGGTACACCAGTTTCACGCGCTCTTTCGTGGTTTGAACGCTGCGCGGCGTGAATTCGGCCTCGGAGGCGATGAAGGTGATCCGACCCCGGAACACCTTGTCCGGATAGGTGTCCGTGGTGACCTGAACCGCCTGCCCCACCTTGACCCGGCCCAGGTCGGTCTCGTCCACGTAGGTTTTCAACCAGACATGGTCCAAGTCGGCAATCGTTACGACCGTGTTTCCGGGGGAAACGTATTCCCCCTCTTCCGCACTTTTCACCAGCACCACTCCCGAGACGGGGGCGAAGACCTGGCTGTATTCCAACTGCCTTTTGGCGACTTCCAGCACCGCCCTGGATTCCTGGAGCTGAGCCTTCAGAACTTCCAATTCCTGTCGGTATATTTTGATTTGTAGTTTTTTGGAGTGACTCATGGACAAAGAGGCTTTCGCTTTCTCCACCTGAGCTTTGGCTTCCTCAATCTCCTCTCTTCGAGGGCCTTCCTTCACGAGGGCGTAGTTTTCTCCCGCCTTCTTGTATTTTGCCCGGGCTACTTCGTAAGAAGCCTTGGCCGTATCCAAGTCCTGCGCAGCGACATAATCTTTCTGGTATAGCTGTTTGATCCGAACCAAAACTTTTTCTTCTTTCTCCAACTCTGATTTGGCCCATTCAGCCTCGGCTTCAGCCTGCTCGACCTCTTGGGGCCTGGATCCACTAAACAGTTTAGCCAGGAGTGCTTGGGCCGCTCGAAGGCTTGCTTCCGCTTGGTTCACTTCATCGGTGGAAGTCTTTTCCTCTTTCTCGATTGTGGTCAAGAGGGAAGGGCTTTTCGCCTGCAGAGCTTTTATTGCCGACTCGGCCTTATTCTTCTGATCGATCAGCTCCCGATCTTCGAGCTTCGAGATCAGATCTCCCTGCTTGACGACGTATCCTTCATCCACCAGGCGCTGCGAAATGCGTCCAGGGATTTTAAAGCTCACTTTCACGAGGGTAGCCTCGATATTGCCGGAGATACGAATGATGTTCCCAACTTTGGCGGCCCTCTCGTGGAAGAATTGGTAGATCAATGCTGTACCCACCAAGATTCCCGCTATAAGGATAATTATTCTTTTCTTCTGAATCATCATTACGCCTCCAAAGTGAATAAAAATTCACTTGAAAAGGAAAAAAACTAGCGCCGCTGGATGGTTTGGCTGAAAATCTTCCAGGCTTTTTCACCATGCTTGGTTACGTCAAAACTGCCATGACTCAAATGCCATAGAATAGCCGCTGGCTGAATCATACCTAAAAACATCAATGATACAGTCTCTGGGTCGAGATCTGGCCTAATCTGCCCTTTCTCTTGGCCATGACGGATAATATCTTTCACCTGATGCAGATACTCCTTTATGGCCCCATAAACCTTAGCTTCTCTTTCCGGGTGGCCGCTGTAAACCTCCTGGGAGAAGATGATTCTCGGAATCCCTTGGTTATCCCGGATCATACGGATATGGTAATTCAGGAGACGCCGGAGTTGCTCTAATGGATCAGAAGTTTCTTGGCAGGCGGTACGAACATTGGCCTGAAGCATTTTGGGAATCAGATCCAGAACGGAATTAAGGATTCCATCCTTATTATGAAAATGACGATAAAGACCTGAGGGGACGATGCCCACGCGGCGGGCCACATTGGCCACGCTCAATTTCTTCAGACCATCGTTGGAAACTAAGCTGAGCGCCGCTTGAGCGATTTGCTCTTGCCTGATTTCGGTATGCAATTTTTCCGTGCTCATCTCATCCTCTTGAAGTGAATTTGTATTCACAATATAAAGCACGATAATACCCCTGTCAAGAAGAAAATGAGAAAGACTGAAAATTATGTCAGGGGGAATATTGGCCCGTCTTTGCGTCAAATTTCAGATATAAGATCAAATGTCTTTCTCAAAAATATGTCAAACAATAACTAATTATCCTCCCCTATTTCATTTAAATATCCTCTTTCTATATATATAACTATATGATTTTATTAATGGAAATACTTCCATGAATTATCACCCCTGAAAAAGGAGGACTTATGCCCCATTACCTGAACCTGAGCGTTGTCCTGCGATACGATTTCATCGTTACTTACCTGGCGATCGTGTTCCTCATTCAATGGATACGCACGATATTTCAATTCAGGAGACTCAACAATGTCTTCTGGCGGGTCTGGGAAGGCAGAAACAGGATGATTCTTCGCAGAAGAAGGGCAATCACAGTGCAAAGCCCCCTAAAGGAATAGGGGCGATGA